>Ga0207073_1001_pt2 | contig 82714 bp, 87 predicted proteins | sample Alteio_BWMinHeat_65_FD_153575 | JGI IMG/M metagenome (GOLD analysis project Ga0207073, IMG submission 153575) | Enriched cells from forest soil in Barre Woods Harvard Forest LTER site, Petersham, Massachusetts, United States -... | ecosystem: Environmental > Terrestrial > Soil > Temperate forest >...
GAAGTATAAAGAGGAGAAGTCGATTTAGCAACCTATTGTCAACAGGCCCTATAAAAACAGTGACACTAAATCATTAAGAAAAAGCGCTCCAAGAGGCGTTGGTTTCATGTGAGTCGCTGTAACAGACAACAATTGTTTTTGTATGGCTTGATCAATAATTGGCGTCAGATCAGACAAAACAAGTTGTGTGCGTTCTTCAAATAACGCAATGGAAACACCATCTGTTAATCGCATGGCATTTAACATGAATTCAAAAATCAAATCTTTATTATTAATGGGTTGATATTGCAAGGACCTGCGTTTTTCAACTTGCATGTAATCTTTTGGGTGTTTGACTTGTATAAAACGCACCACTCCACCTCTTATGAAATCAGTTAATTTACTGTGAGCGCCTGCACCAATTCCTAAGTAATCGCCGAATTCCCAATAATTTTTATTATGAACACACTGTTGATTAGGCAAACTATAAGCAGACACTTCATACTGTAAAAAACCATGTTTGGCAATAGCGTCTTGTCCTGCTTGTTGCATGTCATATAAAGTGTCATGATTGGGCAATTTTGGTGGTGTGTGATGAAATGCAGTATTGGGTTCAATCGTCAATTGATACCACGAAAAATGCGTAGGCTCATGCAAAAGCGCAGCGTGAATATCACTTAACGCATCCTGTATGGTTTGATTCGGCAAACCATACATGATATCAATATTGAGATTTTTAAATCCTGCTTGTCTTGCCGCTTTGATTGCACGGTGTGCATCATGATGATTATGAATTCTACCCAATGCGTGTAATTTTTCTTGCTGCAAACTTTGCACACCTAATGATAAACGATTGACACCGGCTGCATAAAAATCACTAAATCGTTTTTCATCCACAGTACCAGGATTGGCTTCGAGCGTGATTTCGATATCATTGGGTAACGAACAGACAGTCGATACAGCATTTAAAATCGTTGCAATGGCCTCTCCAGAAAATAAACTCGGTGTGCCACCACCAAAAAATATACTGGTTAATTGCCTGCCAATAATGCGCTCTTGATGGTATCGCAAATCATCCAACAAGGCATTCACATACACATCCTCGGGTAAGCCTGATTTCAGGGCATGTGAGTTAAAGTCGCAGTATGGGCATTTTTGCACACACCAAGGCAAGTGGATGTATAAGCTTAAGGGAATAGTTGGCATCATCGGTTATCAATGGTTAAAATACGGCTTGCCATTATACACAATTACAGACAAAAGAGGTCCTCATGAGAAAACACGTCAAAATTGCCGTCACAGGCGCTGCGGGACAAATTGGTTATGCCTTGTTATTTCGTATTGCATCAGGCCAACTGTTTGGCCCCGATACCGACATTGAACTTAATTTACTTGAATTAGAACAAGTCCTTCCGTCCTTAGAAGGGGTGGCCATGGAGCTGGATGATTGTGCTTTCCCACTGTTAAAAAAAGTGAACATCACCTCCGATGTCAATGTGGCGATGCAAAATGTGAACTGGGCTTTATTGGTGGGCTCCGTTCCTCGTAAAGAAGGCATGGAACGCAAAGATTTATTATCCATCAATGGTAAAATTTTCACAGGACAGGGCCGTGCGATTAATGATCATGCAGCGAGTGATGTGCGTGTATTTGTCGTGGGCAATCCTTGTAACACCAATTGTTTAATTGCGATGAATAACGCACCTGATGTGCCCAAAGATCGCTTTTTTGCCATGACCATGCTCGATGAACTCCGCGCACAAAGCCAATTGGCTAAAAAAGCAGGGGTTGACGTTCGTCTGGTCAGCAATACAATCATTTGGGGCAATCACTCTGCAACGCAATACCCAGATTTTTATCATGCTAAAATCAATGGGCAACCGGCTGTTGATGTGATTGGTGACATCAATTGGCTGCAAAATGACTTTATCCCACTGATACAAAAACGTGGCGCTACCGTCATTAAAGCGCGCGGTGCCTCTTCTGCAGCATCGGCTGCAAATGCAGCTCTTATGTCGGTCTATCATCTGGTTCATGATACAAAACCACATGATTGTTTTTCAGTGGCCTCTGCATCAAACGGTGAATACGATATTGATCAAGGCTTAATTTTCTCCTTCCCTTATCGCACAGAAAATGGGCAGCCCAAAATAATCACTGATCTGACCCATAATGAATTTGCCAAGGCCAAAATTGCCATCACGTTAGCGGAATTAAGGGAAGAGAGGCAAGCGGTGAAGGAGCTTGGGTTGATATAAAATTAATCCACCAACGCCAAAAGCCCCATGATGATCGCGCCAAGGGCAACAAAGCCAAGGCGCTTTACATTTTCCTCGTGGGCATGAGAGTGTCCATGTAATTGATGCAGCGCTCCGATATAAATAAATGTCCCTGCCGCAAAAGCGCTGAATAAAGACTCCAATAATTCGCTTTGCACCACATGAAAAATAGATAAATTTGCCCCCAATAAAATACCAAGTGGCGTCATGGCGGCAAAAAACCATGAAAAACGCAAAACGCGAGTTAAAGACCAGCCATGACGCAACAAGACCATCGCAAGCGCAAAACCTTCTGACCCTTTATGGGCAATAATAGCAATCGAGAGCATAATCGCTTCAGAAAATCCGCTACCAATCCCAAGGGCCGCCCCTTCAGTCAAGGCATGTATAATTAAGATGATGATGACCATTCTCGGCAGTACAAGTTTTGCCTTACCATAGGATAATGACATTCGTTCCAGTAAAAAAAATAACAAAATACTGCCGACACACACCGCACTAGGTATCGGGTAAGTAATAAATGGATAATGCAGATGAAAGAGATGGGATGCATCTGGTAACAAATGAAAAAAAGCAGCGCCTAAAAAAATACCAGCAGCAAATGCTTCGCCAAGCGACATGGGTTCACCATGTTTAATTGTTTTTCCTTGTTTTTTAAGGAAAAGATTAGGTAAAAATGCGCTGACCATAAAAATGAGCAAAGCTGCTATCCATTTATAAGTAGTGAGTGCAATCATAATGAAATAATACTCATCGAATTTTTTGCTACCATGTTATAAACTATTGTCATATTGTGTTTAAGGAATTGTTGTGGAACTATCATTAATACAAAATATTGCTGTCATTGCCTTACCCTTGATTTTCGCGATTACATTACACGAAGTCGCCCATGGGTGGGTGGCTTCTTGGTTTGGTGATCAAACCGCACGTCTCTCCGGTCGATTAAGCTTAAACCCAATTCGACACATCGACCCTATCGGCACCATCATTCTACCCTTGTTCTTCTTATTGATGAACTCGAATTTCATCTTTGGCTGGGCAAAACCTGTACCTGTTGATGGCCGAAACATGCGAAATCCACGCCCTAACATGGCCATAGTATCATTAGCAGGCCCAATCGCAAACATCCTGATGGCGATCGCTTGGGGATTTTTGGGTCGGTTTAGTGATTTTTTAGTCACGCAAGGAAACACATGGTTTGGCACACCGCTTAGCTACATGAGTCAATATGGTGTATTGATTAACGTGGTACTCGCTACCTTAAATTGCTTGCCTATTCCCCCACTGGATGGCGGCCATTTTCTTCTCAATGTGTTGCCACCAAGAATCGCTTATTATTACAGCCGCATTGAGCCTTATGGCTTTTTTATTTTGATTGCGCTCATTATTTCTGGCGCATTAAGCGCTGTGCTAAAGCCCCTGATTTATTTTTTGATTAAATTCGTTGCGATGATTGTGAATATTTGATTGCTTATTGTCACAGACCCTATTTATGTGACATTTTTTTCTGACTATCGGTGGCTTCTATGTTAACGATACCTTTCTTATTTTGCTCTGCTTCTTTTAATAACTCATTTTGTTTCGCTTGACCGTGTAAATCATGCTTTGTCTCAGCTTGTGGCTTTTCTGCATCACGATGCGAGGCAATTTGCACTTTGATATTCTGTCTCATTGAATTAGCCATGTCTTTAGCAGAGTGCGCAACATTCTCATGTGATTGATGATTATTATGATGTTGCGCAAGTTGTTCAAATATACTAGCATGCATATGTTTTGGTTGCGCAGTATTGTGCTTTTTATCTTGCTCAGGCTGAGTGGTTTGATCCGGTATTTTGGGCAAAGGCGGCATTTCTTTTGGTATTAAATGGCCTGCATCCGCTGCTACTTTAGGAGCAAGTTTTAAATCTTCCTCAAACGCTATAGCTTTCGGCCGTTCTTTAGGTGGTTTGGGTTGTTCAATCTTGACAGCTTTAATCACCTCATCAGATGGCATTTCTCCGTGTAATGCCACGTACGCTTTATTAACAGCGGTTTGTAATTTTTCATGGCTGTCGTTACCAAGTACTTTATTAAGCTCAAAAATGGCACTTAAATTATCTTTTACTCTGGCAACAACCGGCAAAGTATGTCCAACTTCACCGTTTGATGTGTATTGATTTAAAATTTGGCCGTACATAAATGATAATTTTGTATACACCTCATCTAAATCATTTTTATTCATACTGATGCCTGCACTCACAAGTGCATTCTTCCAACCATCCGCTATTTCATCAGCACCAAAATTATCTTTTTTAGTTCTTAATAGCACTTGCTGACGAATGAGGTTGTCCACATCATGCATAGCAAGAAAAGCAGTTTTTACATTAGATGGCAAAGCCTTAAGAAATGCATTCCATCTTTTTTGCTCATTATCATATTTTTTAGTATTCCATTGATTTAAGCGGTCTGCAGCTTGTGCTAGGTCATTTGGAGTGATTGCTCGAATGTTTTTCATCATTGCTTGCAATTTGTCATTTGTTGGGTTAGGCTGCGCAATCAAGTGTCCTGATATATTTTCTGCTCGCATAATTTTACTGTGTAATTTATTGTTAAAATGAAATTCATCTTCAGGTTGCATTTTATCTGGTTTATTAATGAGATGAACTTTTGCACCAGCAATCTTACCTTGATTCTTATTTAAATTAATTTCGATATGTTTATCTTTATTTTCAGTTGCTCTGATATGCTTTTCTTGTTTTTTTGCTAAATTTTTTATAGTTTTATCACTATTCTCAATACGTTCTTTTTCAGATTGGCCAACGCTCTTTGTTATAATTTGAGTTAAGTGACTTAAATCAGTATAGATATCTTTATTGCCCTCTTTAACTTCTTTAATGATCTGTGCCGCTTCATAAGCTGCTTCGGTATTTTTATTTTTCTTGATTTGTTTTTCAAAAAACGATATCAAATCATCTTGCTGCATTGAATTGACGTTTTTAATGCACTTTTTTAGAAATACTTGCTGCGCTTTGCCAATTTTTATACTTTGTAAAACCGCATCGCGCTGAAAAGCAGTTTTTTGCGTTGCTAATTGCGCTGCTTTATCCAATTTGGTTTCTATATCTGTTAAACGTTTTCTCAATTCAGCAATTGCTTTGTTTTTTTCAACTGGATTGCGAGCGCTTTGATCGCGATTATCAAGTGCCATGACCACATCCTCTTATTTTAGTGCGTTATAATGTTGTTTTCTTAAGTATAATGCAGTCTAAATAAAACGATGTGATTAGAAAAATATGTATGTTATCAATAGGATAAATTTCAATCGGGAGATGCTAATCGCGTCATGACAACGGTAATTGCTTAATTAATTATATGATTTTTAGTTTATCTGTTTCGATCTCTTTTGTGTAGTGATAACACGATGCCGCCCACAAGCAAACACACTGTCACGCTTAAAGAAATCGATGACGGAAATGCATTGATACCTAGCCAATCTGCAATGAATACTTTGCTGCCAATGAAAATGAGCACTAATGCTAATGCATATTTTAAATAAACAAAACGATGCAACATATCATGTACAACAAAAAATAACGCGCGCAGTCCCAATATTGCAAAAATATTACTGGTGTAAATAATATAAGGGTCAGTCGTGATGGCAAATATCGCAGGAATACTATCAACTGCAAAAATAATGTCTGCGCATTCCACTAAACAAAGCGCAAGAAATAATGGTGTGGCATAATATTTGTGATCAATCTTGGTCAAAAAATGATTTTTATGTAAATTGTCTGTTAATGGCAGATATTTTTTTAAAATAACCAGCAGCCGATTTTGTGACACATTCGTTACTTGTTCTTTCATGAACAGCATTTTAAAACCAGTGAAGATCAGAAAGGCAGCAAATAATTCCAGCACCCATTTAAATTCAGCAAGCACAGCAACGCCGAGTGCGATCATGATGCCGCGTAAAATAATTGCACCCAGCACACCATAAAATAAAATGCGGTATTGATACTGACGTGGGATTTGCAATTGCGTTAAGATCAGTGAAATGACAAAGATGTTATCTAGGGATAAGGTTTTTTCAACTAAAAACCCTGTAAAATACAGATTGGATTTTTCTGTACCTAAATAAAACCAAATACCAAGGCCATATAATAATCCAATGACAATATAAAAAACGCTTAATAATAAACCCTCACGCAATTTGATGTCGTGGTCTTTGCGATGTAGCACGCCTAAATCGAAGACTAATAAAACTAAAACAATTGCGAAAAAAATTATCCATCCAGTAAACGATTGTTGCATGAGGTTGTTCCTTAACTCAGTGTGCGCCATCATTGCGGCACCGTCAAGCTGATGTATCCCCACAAATTTTACCAAAAAATCCTATTTCAACAAGAACGAAAGAAATAGTAGGGTGGATTAGGCGCTTTTTGCCGTAATCCACCAAAGATAATAATGATATTTTTTAATTTGGTGGATTACGGTGCAAAAAACGCACCTAATCCACCCTACTATTTCCTTAGTTCTTGTTGAAAACGGCGGCTGACACAAAAACAAAAACCCCGCAAGCTGCGGGGTTTTCTCAGAACTTCAAGAGTTCAGAACAAACAGCTTACATCATGCCATCCATTCCACCCATGCCGCCCATTCCACCCATGCCGCCGCCAACTGCCGATTCTTTCTTTGGCAATTCTGCGATCATGCATTCGGTTGTGATCATGAGGCTTGCAACGGATGCTGCTTGTTGTAATGCAGTACGGGTCACTTTGGTTGGGTCCAAAATACCCATCTCGATCATGTCGCCATATTCACCACTCGCTGCATTAAAGCCAAAATTACCTTTGCCTTTAATCACTTCATTCACCACAACCGCGCCTTCAAAACCAGCATTGGCAACGATTTGACGAATTGGAGCTTCAAGTGCACGGCGGGTTAATTGAATACCGACGTTTTGTGCTTCATTGTCACCCTTCAGATTGTTTAATGTGTGCATTGCACGAATGAGCGCAACACCACCACCAGGGACGACACCTTCTTCGACTGCTGCACGAGTTGCATGTAACGCATCTTCAACGCGCGCTTTCTTTTCTTTCATTTCAATTTCAGAAGCAGCACCCACTTTAATGACAGCCACGCCGCCAGCGAGTTTTGCAATGCGTTCTTGCAATTTTTCACGATCGTATTCAGAAGTGGTCTCTTGAATACGCGCTTTTAATTGCTCGATACGGTCTTTGATATGACCCTTTTCACCAGCACCATCAATAATGGTGGTATTGTCTTTGGTAATGTGAACGCGTTTTGCTGAACCTAAATCTTTTAAAGTGGTTGATTCAAGTGTACGGCCGACTTCTTCAGAAATGACTTGTGCTTTGGTAAGAACTGCAATGTCTTGCAACATTTCTTTACGACGATCGCCAAATCCTGGTGCTTTAATCGCACACACTTTGACAATACCACGCATGTGGTTAACAACGAGGGTCGCAAGCGCTTCACCTTCCACATCTTCAGCAATTAAAACAAGTGGACGACCCGCTTTGGCAACTGCTTCGAGGGCTGGTAATAAATCGCGAATGGAAGCGATTTTTTTGTCTGTGATTAAAATGTATGGGTTGTCGAATTCAACGGACATATTGGCTTGATTGGTAATGAAGTAAGGTGACAAATAGCCACGATCAAACTGCATCCCTTCAACCACGGATAATTCATTTTCAAAACCTGAACCTTCTTCAACCGTGATCACGCCTTCTTTGCCGACTTTCTTCATGGCTTCTGCAATGATGTTACCAATGCCGCTATCGGAGTTAGCAGAAATGGTACCGACTTGTGCAATCGCTTTATCATCTTTGCAAGGCACTGACATTTTCTTGAGCTCTTCAACCACTTGAGCCACTGCTTTATCAATACCACGTTTGATGTCCATTGGGTTATAACCAACAACAACAGCTTTTGCACCTTCAAGACAAATTTGCTGCGCCAAGATGGTTGCAGTGGTCGTGCCATCACCAGCATCATCAGATGTTTTGGATGCCACTTCTTTTACCATTTGCGCGCCCATGTTTTCAAACTTGTCTTCTAATGTAATTTCTTTTGCAACGGACACACCGTCTTTGGTGACAGTTGGTGCACCAAATGATTTTTCAATCACTACATTACGCCCTTTGGGGCCCATGGTGACGCCGACTGCATTGGCTAACTTATTAACACCGGCTAATAGTCTTTGACGAGTGTCTTCGCCATAGCGTATTTCTTTAGCTGACATAGGATCGTTCCTCTTAATTAACTGAATAAATAAATTGCACTAAACGAAAATTACTCAATGATACCCATGACATCTTCTTCTCGCATGACCAAGAATTCAGAGCCATCGATCTCAACGTTGGTGCCAGCGTATTTACCATAGAGCACCTTATCACCGATTTTTAATTGCAATGGACGAACTTTGCCGCCATCTTCATACTTTCCAGTACCGACTGCCACCACTTTACCGCGCATGGGTTTTTCTTTGTTGGTATCTGGAATCACAATGCCACCTGCTGTTTTTGATTCAGCTTCTTCTGGTTGCACCATCACACGATCTGCTAATGGACGAATTGCCATAATCTATCTCCTTCCTCATTAATACATTCAAGTTAAGGCTTATCATGAATTTGGCCTATGCGGACTTTTGCACAGGCAAATACAGCTTCAACCCATATATGGGGACAGCTTGTTAAAGTTCAAGGGGCAATCGTACGACAATTAACCACTATTCATAACTTGAGTGAAACTCTCCGCCTTGTTAAGATGACACATTAAAATAATTAGGATAGCTCCATGCCCTCTTGGTTAGTATCATCATTTTTTGCCTTATTATTCTTTGGGTTATGGGGTTTTTTCTCAAAGCTTGCGCTATTTCATGTGAATGCAAGATTCGCTCTCATTCTGCAAACCATTGGCGTTGTGATCACCACACTCTTTCTGCTAAAAGGCGTTGAATTTCGCGATTTCTTTAACACCAGAGGCGCTCATTTTGGCATTTTAACGGGCGTTTCTTATGGCTTGGGTTGTTTATTCTATTTGATGGCTGCCGATAAAGGCAAATTAATTACCGTGGTGACACTCACCGCACTTTATCCACTTGTGACCATTTTGTGTTCATTTGTATGGCTCAATGAAACCATTACAATCAAACAAGGTATTGGGATTGTGATGGCACTCGCTGCAATTGTGATTATGTCGACGTGACTGTTTCGATATGCGTGTCGAAATGGTCAATAAGTCAAGCCTGACCCTTTTTTATCAGCAACTTGTTCTATAGTGCGCTCTTGACTATCAGCAAACAAACAAGGTGATGATGTGAGAGACACAGTATCCTTCTTGAAACTACTCAAAACATGATCCATATCTTTATCGCCAAGCACTGCCGCTAATTGTCTATTCGCGAGAGTCACTTGACGCATCGCCTCACGTTGTTCGGGTGTCATCCCCTGAAACTCAAGTACGGTCAGTAAATCCGCCCAATTGTGCAGCGCATCTCTTAGAGCATCCGACTGAATAGAGAATTTATTTCTATTGTCTTGTAAAAAACGGATGTCGTTAATTAATTCTTTAAAGCTGACATCAACAATCTCTTTTGATGCTGCTTGCGCTTTGGCTGCTGATTTATGGTACTCTGCCAATTTCTTTTCCCTTAAATCATCAAAATTCTTTAATGCTTCTTTTAATGATTGACTTTGTTTTTTTTGCTTGTCTTTATATTGCTCAACGCATTCGTCAATAAGAAATTTCATTTGGGGATTGATCTCATGCGACCAGCGCTCCGCACCAGTATATCCACTGTCATATGCCTTTTTAAGATATTTTTTATTGATAGTCGGATTAGCACCTGCTTCGACCAGAATTTTAATAATGCGTTTATTATGTTGCTTTGCTGCGCAATATAAAGGAGTCCGGCCTTCCAGAGACTCTGGATAATTCACTAAAGCGCCTGCCTTTAATAATAATCGAACCATTGTCACACTTTGAACACCCACTGCTGCTAATAAGGGTGTTACTCTAGGAGCATCTTTACGACGTGCGTCCCATCGCGGATCTGGAATATCTGTATTCACATCAAGATTTTTATTTTTTAAACATAATTCAAATTTAACCATCTCCCTAGCATAAATTGCGTTTATTAATTCTTGTACTGCTTCTTCTTGGTCTCTTGTATTCACTTAATTTATCCTCGTTTTTCAATGAAAAAATAAGTTGCTATTTAATAATCAGCACCATAATTTCTTGCTCAAGTACCTTATAAACAACGCGAAAATGACCCACTACCTGTGAGTAAAGTCCTACCATGCCTTCAATTTTTTGCACGCCAGAAGGACGCGGGTTCACCTGCAAGCTTTCAAAAAATTGGGTTAATTTTCGTTGAAATTTTGCTGACAAATTAAGCCACTGCTTGGCTGCGAGAGGCGCTACTTTAACGGTATAGGGAGCGTCGACCACAAATTACCTTTGTTGTTTGTCTAAATCATCAACTGATAAAAAGCCTTTTTCTTTGGCTTCTTGCAGTGAATCAATGGCTTGTTGCACATCTTCTTGATCTTGAATCAGTTGTAAGCGGTTGTAATCTGCCATTGGGACAATGGCAGCAATCGGTTTATCGCGGCGCACTAAAATGATGCGTTCATTTTGCTGAGAAACACGATTCAATAAATCAGTAAACCCTTCTTTAGCATCAATTGTATTAATTGAGACCGGTGTCATGAGTGTCATCCTTCAAAAAAAATCCGGTCAATAGGTCCAAGTCATGACCGGATTAAAGCGTTTTACATTATTATGCAACGGAGATTTCTTCTTTTTCCATGCTTTCGCTATAACGACCTGTAGCAGCAAGGCCATTTAATTTTGCACGTTTGATAAAGGCATTCTGTGCAGCGAGCAGGTTTTTCACCTCTCCTTTCCATATCTTCATGGCATCTTCTTGCAATGCACGCGCATAAGAGAAACTCACGTTCCAAGGTAAATGACTCGCCTCATTCATGAGTTGCAAATGAATGGTCGCTTGTTGAGACGTTTGACCACCAGAGAGAAAATTAATACTCGGCACAGCTGCAGGCACCGTTCTTTTCAACACACGCAAAGTTGCTTCTGCTACTTCTTGCGGGGTCGCTTTCTGTGAGCAACTCTTACCATTAATCGCCATATTCGGCTTTAGAATCATTAATTCTAAGATGACTTTATGCTTAGCAAGTGCTTTAAACACATCACGCAATACAGTTTCTGTCACTCTTTCGCAGGTTTCTAAAGTGTGATTGCCATCAATTAAGACTTCAGGTTCGACAACGGGTACGATGCCATTTACTTGGCATAAAGCCGCATAACGAGCCAGCACTTCAGAGTTCGCTTTAATCGCAAGTGGGCTTGGGGTATGCGCTGAAATGTTGTACACTGCACGCCACTTAGCAAATCGCGCACCTTTTGTTCTATAGTCTACCAGACGTTCACTTAAACCATCTAAACCTTGCGTGACATTTTCTTCTTGGGTATTCGGTAATACGACCAAGCCTTTATCCACTTTAATGCCTGGCACAATGCCTAATTTTTTTAATGCCTCAGCAAAAGGCACGCCATTACTCGTTACCTGATTTAAGGTTTCTTCATAAAGAATGACACCGGCAATATATTGTTGTACTGAGGGAGCAGTTAACAATAACTCACGGTATTGACGTCTTGATTCTTCGCTGGATTCGATACCCACTGCTTGAAAACGTTTGGTAATGGTTCCCGTACTTTCATCGGCCGCTAAAATGCCTTTGCCACGTGTGGCAAGCTGATGTATGGTCGCTTGCAATTCTTGAAGATACATAAAAACTCTCCTTGATAAAGCCGTAAGACTAACATAAGTCGAAGGTCAGTAAAAGAAGCTACGATGACCTGCTTCTTGTTCGCCTCCCTTTGTAGCTGAATGAATATGAATGTTTGGTGGATTACGACAAAAAGCGTGTCTAATCCACCCTACTATTTTTACTGTTACATGAATGGATAATCGTAGGGTGGATTAGACACGCTTTTTGTCGTAATCCACCAAACATTCATATTCATTAATCCATTGCACTTAATTATTCAATGCCTCAGCCACCCCCGATGCGCCTCAATACGCCTTCGCAAATAACACCTGCCTCTCACTATGCTCCCCAGTAAAAACACACTTCCCAGCCCCGCCCTCTTGCAGCAGCGGAATACACCTCGTCGTCACCCCCAATTCCGCTTTGATTTTAGCCTCAATATCAGGATCACCATTCCAATGAGCCAGTGCAAAGCCACCATCATTCTTAAAATAATCATAAAAATCATCCACTCGATACATGGACTCGGTATTGTCTTTCCTAAATTGCTGAGAACGCAATAATAAATGCGCCTGCATGTCATCCAAAACAGCTGCCACCGTTTTTAAGAAAACTTCTCGTTCAATACTCGTGCGTGCTTTGTAATCTTTATCACGTCGCCCCATAAAGACTGTGTGTGCAGCGCACTCTTTCTTGCCAATTTCCAAACGAATGGGCACGCCTTTTTTCACCCAACCCCACGCTTTCTCACCGCCAGTTAACTCTCTTGTATCCACTTCAACCTGCAAAGAACGGCCATGATAAGGCAGGTGACGTAACTCACGTGCTAAACGATCGCAATAGTCGAGAATATTCGCACGATCTGCTTCATCATGAATAATTGGCAACATCACCACATGTAAAGGCGCTAATTTCGGTGGCAATATTAACCCATCATCATCGCTGTGAGTCATAATTAAGGCACCCACTAAACGAGTAGTCACCCCCCAAGATGTGGTCCAAGCAAATTCTTCCTGACCTTCTTTACTCAAATATTTAATATTAAAACCACGTGAGAAATGCTGCCCTAAAAAGTGCGATGTGCCTGCTTGCAACGCTTTTTTATCTTGCATTAAGGCTTCAATGCAATACGTATTGACAGCGCCCGGAAAACGTTCACTGGCTGTTTTTTCACCTTTGACCACTGACATGGCCATGAATTCTTCAGCAAAATGCTCATAAACATCCAACATCGTCAATGCTTCTTGCATCGCTTCATCAGGACTTGCATGTGCGGTATGGCCTTCTTGCCATAAAAATTCAGTCGTGCGCAAAAACAATCGAGTGCGCATTTCCCAACGCATCACATTCGCCCACTGATTAATAAGAAGCGGCAAATCACGATACGATTGCACCCAACGTGAAAAGGCTTCGCCAATAATCGTTTCGGATGTGGGGCGAATCACATAAGGCTCTTCCAATTCGCCATCCGGTACTAATTGGCCTTTTTCATTGTGTACGAGACGATGATGCGTGACAACCGCGCATTCTTTCGCAAAACCTTCAATGTGTTCTGCTTCTTTTTGCATGTAACTAAGTGGAATGAGCAGTGGAAAATACACATTTTTGTGGCCGAGCGCTTTAATTTTCTCATCCAATATACGCTGCATATTTTCCCAAATCGCATAACCCCAAGGTTTAATGGTCATGCAACCACGTACAGGCGAAATTTCCGCAAGTTCGGCGGCTTTAATGACTTCTTGATACCATTTTGGATAATCTTCTTGACGTGTCGGGCTAATCGCCGTTTTTGGTTTTTTATTTGAGTTCATTTAAGATTTGCTCCACATGTCCTGGCACTTTGACTTTACGCCAAATGGCACGAATGATTCGTTTGTCATCGATTAAAAAAGTTGCACGTTCAATTCCTAAAAATGTTTTGCCAAATAGGCTTTTTTTATTAATGACACCATAGGCTTCACAAACATCTGCATTGGCATCAACTAATAACGTGAAAGGTAACTGATGTTTTTGTTTAAATGAAGTATGGGTTTTACTGCTGTCTTTTGATACGCCTAAAATTACCACATCGTTATTCTGAAATGCAGCAAAATGATCACGAAAATCACAAGCTTCTTTCGTGCAACCCGGGGTATGGTCTTTTGGATAAAAATAAAGCACAACCGGTTTTTTGATGTGGCTTAAGGTGATTGACTCATTTTGGTCAGAAGGTAGGGTAAAATCTGGTGCAAGATCAGAAACAGAGAGTGCCATCGTTGGTATCCATCATTGAATGATGGCCAAGGATAGCACTGTCACTTTAAAAAAAACAGATAGCAAAACTAGGGCGTGTTGACAATTGAGAGCTAACTCTTTGTTTTTTAAAAGTAAAGCGCAGTGAGACGGAGTCGAGCGAGCCATTTTAAAAAACAAAGAGTTAGCTCTCAATTGTCAACACGCCCTAATGTGATTCCCTGCCGACATAAGCGCCGCCCACCGTACCAACGAGCATGCCTGAGGTACCCCCGCCTGTGACAGCGCTTCCTGACATGCCACCCACGACGCCTCCTGGGACCAGCCTAGCATCCTCTCGATTCGAAGCACAACCTGCTAACGTACCCACAATTAACATGACAGCCAAAGTTGTCAAGATACCTTTCATGGCAAATCTCCTACAGATGCAAAACCGTTTTCTTCTCCTTCTTATTTTACCATTGAATCAATAGAAACCATGCGAAAGTAACCTTTCTTATTGATTGATAACACATTCCATATCCACGCCAGCACTGGCATAAATTGTTCTCTAAATGTCCAATATGGATTAATGGCAACAACACCTGAGCCATATAAAATATCGCTCGTTTCTTCTTGTGGGCATAACTCAATAATTTCTATTTCATTCTTAATATTGGCGCGCAACTTGCGCAACCAACCAAGAACATGTGGTCTATTTTTAATCGGATACCACAATAGATAATGTCCTCCTTGCCAATAAGACAACGCTAGTGTTAATGACGCAATCGTTTGTCGCCAATCATCGGTTTCATAAGGTGGGTCAATCAACACCAAACCGCGTTTTTCTTTGGGCGGGACAAATGCTTTTAAACCGTGATAACCATCGAGATGGTGCACAGCCACTTGTTTATCGCCTTTAAAGGTATTTTTAAGCGCCTGATAACTTTCATATTGCAATTCACAGGCAATGATCTTGTCGTTTGCTCTTGCCAATTGGCGCACTAAATAGGTTGAACCAGGATAATATTGCAAGACGTGAGATGGGTTCACTTGCTGAATTAATGCCAAATAGTCATTAATCAATGGCGGTGGGTGATCTTGATGCTGCGTCTTGAACAATGCCACCCCTTGCTTATATTCGGGAGCAATATGTTGTTTGAGATAAGAAAAATCATACACGCCACAACCGGCATGGGTATCCAGATAACACCAAGCAGTTGGTTTTTTAGACAATGATTGAATAAAGGCGAGCAAAACCAAATGTTTTAAGACATCAGCGTGATTGCCGGCGTGATATAAATGATCGTAATTCATCTTAATCCCACAGTGGGTATGACTCGAGCACGAGCGGTTCACTAAAAAACAACTTAGCATTCTCTGCAAATGAAGCAGTGTAGTCCGATAGATAAAAACGTCTTTCTTTCATGCCAAGCGTTTCATTTAACAAATCATGTTGTTGTAATTGATTTTTGACTGCTTGAGCTACAGCTAATGATGCATCAATGATGTCAATTTTTTGGGCGTAAAATTGTGCGATTTGTTGAGTGATCACCGGATAATGAGTACAAGCCAACACTAACCCATCAATGTCTTTTAATTTGTCATGTGATAAATATTCTTTTAATAAATGATCAATAATAGGATGGGGACCAAATTCTTCAATGGCTTGTGCCAATAAATTCGTGGCGTGCGATGCAAGTTTAATATCGGCATTTAATTCATCGATTTTCTTTTTATAGATATGCGAATTAACGGTTTGGCGCGTTCCAATTAATCCGATGGACTTACCTGCATAATGATCTCTTAAGTGGCGCACAATCGGATCAATGACATTCATGACCAACGCCTTACTGCCCACATATTCTTTAACCAATTCATATGCGGCAGCCGATGCGGTATTACAAGCAATCAAGATCATTTTACATTCTTGCTGCAATAGCATATGTGCAATTTTGATGGAATAAGCTTGAATAGCGGCAGCAGATTTATCGCCATACGGCATATGAGCCGTATCGCCGAAGTAAATTAAACGCTCATTGGGCAATTGCGTGAGTAAGGCGTGAGCCACTGTTAACCCGCCAATACCACTATCAAAAACCCCTATAGGGGCTTCTTTAGAATGATTTGCTTGCATAGATAAAATAAGAGCCTCCAAAAGTCAGTCACATCATACGCATAGCCATTTACAAACTCAAGGTTTTGCGTATATTGTATTTCCCCAGTATAATGATCTGGTTATTTTGGAATATTCCACATATTGTTAATTTAAAGGAGTTGTAAAATGAAGAAAGTGATGTCTTTAATCGCTATGCTTGCAATGGGCGCAATGTTAGCAAGTTGTTATTCTAAAGCTTGTGAAGAACCACAACCAATGGCTCCATACAAAGATATGGCACCAGCTGCTGAAGAACCAGTTCATCATGTTCGCCATCATCACCACAAACACAAACATCATCACAGACACCATAAGTCGATGAAAAATAGTGACAAATCCATGAGCGAGAATGATACCTCCACACAAGAAGGTACAACTGGCGGTTCAACAGGCGGCTCAACCGAAACAACCACCACCCAATAATCAGGAATGGTGACGTTAGACAGCAAAGGGGCGTTATGCCCCTTTGTCATTATTATAGACGCTCAGACAATTACAAAATTTCTTCTAGCCCATAAACCAAACGATGTAAGCTCACCACTTTTTTACAGGCATAACAAACGCCCGGCATAAATGATTCGCGTTGAATGCTCTCATGATGTATCGATAATGTTTCGCCTATACCGCCAAAGATGACGGTTTGGCTAGCCAGCACGCCTGATAAACGCACTGAATGAATCGGTACCCCGTCATAATTCATCCCTCGTGCCTGATGGCGTGTTTGGTTTAATGATGTTTTGCGCTCTTCTTGTACAGGTGATAATTGTCTACCTTGAGCAATGAGCTCTGCGGTACGTATAGCAGTCCCAGAGGGGCTATCGACTTTATTTGCATGGTGCATTTCAATAATCTCAACATCACTTAAATGGGCGGCAATTTCTTTTGCGCATTTCATCATCAATACAGCACCCATGGAAAAATTAGGCACGATGAGACCGCCACGTTTAATTTGCTCACACATGGTTTGTAGTTGAATAATTTGGTCTTTCTTTAAACCAGAGGTACCGACCACAGGATGCGCACCTGCTGTAATGATATCAACAGTATTACCATACACTGAATCGGGGTGGGTAAAATCAATGACCACTTGCGCGCCTGAATCAATAATCGCACGTTTTAAGTCATACTCGCGTCCGGTTTGTCCAACTAATTCTAACTCGGGTTCATCACGGACAGCTTTGGTCACCAATTGCCCCATGCGTCCAAATGCACCATTGACTAATACGTTAATTGTCATATCCAATTTCCTCCTACTGTTAAGAATAGGTGACATTGAATAAATCAAATTTTGGGCAGAATGTAGGGTGGATTAGGCGCGTTCTTTGCGCCGTAATCCACCAATTATTGCCACATCATGCCCAGCTTGGTGGATTACGGCGCAAAGAACGCGCCTAATCCACCCTACCAAAACTCATGTGCATATCACAATCGATTTATTCAACATAAGAATAAGACTACAAATAAAAGTTGATTGCAATCAAAAGAGGGACTAACTTTAGTTAAATGAAGAAATAGGTGGTTCTCACGTGATTGATAAAGCAGGATATCGATATGGCGTTGGTATTATTTTAGTGAATAATACCAAACAAGTATTTTTTGCAAAACGCATAGGCATGCCAGCCTGGCAATTTCCACAAGGAGGAATGAAAGAAGCAGAAACACCGGAAGATGCAATGTTTCGTGAACTCAAAGAAGAAATCGGACTGAATCCTGATGATGTGCAAGTCCTTGGGCAAACACGCAGGTGGTTACGTTATCGTTTGCCACATCGACTGGTGAGACATTATACTAAACCCATTTGTATTGGCCAAAAACAAAAGTGGTTTTTGCTGAGATTAGTTAACCAAAATGCACGGTTTGATCTTATGCATACTGACGACCCTGAATTTGATTCTTGGGAATGGGTATCTTATTGGTATCCCCTAAAGCAAGTTGTCACGTTTAAACGTCGCGTCTATGTCCTGGCGCTTAAGGAATTTGCTAAGATTGTGCTCACCAAACAATTTCAGCAAATCATCAGCGATTCCCGCTGAAAAAATTTGTAATTCCGGTGGTCCCATCGTCTGGATGAGTGAATGAGTAACATGCTGACTATCCTGCGTCATATCATACAAGAAGTAACCAGTGCGGATGATTTTCGTTCCGCACTCGATATTATGGTAAGACGTATTGCTGATGCGTTGGCCACCGAAAGCTGTTCAGTCTTTTTACTCGACCACCCCCATGGTGAATATGTGCTGGCAGCCACACAAGGTTTAAATACCAATGCCGTGGGCAAAGCACGCGTCCCAATGGATAAAGGTTTGATTGGTTTAGTGGGTGAACGCGAAGAACCACTTAACTTAGATAACGCTGTGTCTCATCCACGCTTTTATCAGTTAGATGAAATCAAAGAAGAAGCCTTCCATGCCTTTTTGGGCGTGCCCATTATTTATCATCGTAAAGTGCTTGGCGTATTAATGGTGCAACAGCGTGAACCACGCCGCTATGACGAATCAGAAGAAGCTTTTTTAATCACGCTGGCAGCTCAATTAGGCCCCATCATTGCTCATGCCGAAGGCTCGGAAGGAACGGGCGATTTAAACGTCTTTTTTCAACAAAAAGAAGATAAAAGTCATGAACTCTCCTATACCGGCATCCCGGGTTCTACTGGCATTGGTATTGGGACTGGCGTCGTTGTCTACGTACCATTTGATTTAGATGGTGTGCCGGATCGAGAAGCTGGTGATTTCCAAGCTGAAATCATCTTATTGCATGAAGCATTTGCTGCAGTTCGTTCTGATTTAGCGGCCATGAGTTTGCGTCTTGCCAATTTGCCACCTGCTGAACTTGCTCTATTTGATGTCTATCAAGGGATTTTGGAAAGCCAAGATTTCATCAAAGAAGTCGAACAAGAAATACTAACAGGCAATTGGGCGCCTGGTGCATTACGCAGTATTATTCAACAGCACGCAAAACGTCTTGAATCACTCGATAATGAATATTTGCGTGAGCGTGCAACCGATATCAGGGATATTGGCACACGCGTTCTTACTTATCTGCAAAAAAATGACCGTGCTACACTTCAATATCATGAGCGTACGATCTTGGTTGGTGAACTCATTACACCCACTGATCTTGCCGAAGTCCCAGAAGGACAATTAGCCGGTGTCGTCTCTATAAAAGGATCAAGCTTTTCACACGTTGCCATTTTAGCGCGTGCATTACGCGTCCCAACGGTGATGGGTGTCAATGATATTCCGATTTTTGAATTGCAAGATAAAAACATCATTGTGGATGGTTATTATGGCCATGTACACGTCTCGCCTAATGCAACAGTTGTCTCTGAGTTTGAGCGCATCATTGCAGAAGAACTCAAATTGGATAACGAACTTGATGCGATTCGCGATTTACCACCTGTTACCAAAGATGGTCACCACATTAATTTGATGGTGAATACGGGTCTTGGCGCCGATATCAGTATTTCTCTTGCCGTTGGTGCAGAAGGCGTCGGTCTTTATCGAACGGAAGTACCCTTTTTAATTCGTGATCGCTTTCCATCAACCGAAGAACAACGCATTATTTATCGCCAATTATTAGCATCTTTTGCACCACGGCCAGTCATTTTACGCACGCTGGATATTGGCGGCGATAAACCATTGCCCTATTTTCCAATTGTTGAAGACAATCCATTTTTAGGTTGGCGCGGTATTCGTATCACACTCGATCATCCTGAAATTTTCTTATCGCAAGTGCGCGCCATGATGCGTGCTTCAGTGAATTTAAACAACATGCGTATCATGTTACCCATGATCACAGACGTTTCTGAAGTCGATGAAGCCATGCGTCTTATGCATAAAGCGTATACTGAAGTGAAAGATGAAGGCTATGACATTGAAATGCCGCAAATTGGTGTCATGATTGAAGTCCCATCCGCGGTTTACCAAGCAAGAGCGCTTGCAAAACGGGTAGACTTTTTGTCAGTAGGCAGTAATGATTTAACCCAATACATCTTAGCTGTGGATCGTAATAATCCAAGGGTTGCATCCCTTTATAACCCATTTCATCCATCGGTGTTGCGCTCATTGATTCACGTTGTTGAAAATGGTCACCATGAAGGTAAACACGTGAGTATTTGTGGAGAACTTGCCGGTGACCCTGTCGCCATTCCACTCTTATTGGCGATTGGCTTTGATTCACTTAGCATGAATGCCACCTCCATTAACCGCGTGCGTTGGATCATTCGTCATTTTTCCATGAAGAAAGCTGCGAAATTGTTGCAAGAAGTCATGAACATGGAAAGCGCCTTCATGATTCGCTGCCACATTGAACTTTCGCTTGAACGTGCTGGCCTTGGCCATTTAATCCGAGCAGGAAGATAATGATGATTTATCCACAAATTAATCCCATTGCGTTTTATATCCCTTTTATTCATTGGCCAGTTTATTGGTATGGCTTGATGTATTTATTTGGTTTTGCATCAGGGTGGTTAGTATTATCGCTACGGTTAAAAGCAAGAAGTGTTCCTGAATTCACACAAGAACAATTAGGCGATATCATTTTTTACACAGCGCTTGGTGCCATTGTGGGTGGTCGAGTGGGCTACATGCTCTTTTACGATCTGCCCTCTTTACTGGCACAACCCTTATTGTTATTGCAACCTTGGAAAGGAGGAATGTCATTTCATGGTGGCTTATTGGGCGTGCTCATTGCGCAACTCACCTATGCTTGGAAAATCAACAAACGTTTTCTTGAGCTCACTGACTTTATCGCACCAGCCGTTCCTCTTGGGTTATTTTTTGGTCGAATAGGTAATTTCATCAATGGGGAATTATGGGGACGTGTCACAAGCGTTCCTTGGAGCATGGTGTTTCCAGAAGGCGGCCCTTTACCAAGACACCCCTCACAAATATATGAAGCAATCTTCGAAGGCATCGTGCTCTTTATCATTCTGTGGCTTTATTCGCGTAAGAAAAAGCCAATGGGAGCAGTATCCGGCATGTTTGCTTTATGCTACGGCCTCTTTCGTATTATAATTGAGAGCGTAAGAGAACCGGATGTACAAATTGGGTATATTGTAGGCTATTTCACTGAAGGGCAATTACTATCGTTACCATTGGTTTTGATCGGTTTATGGCTAATTTTTAACGCGAGCAAACATGAAACAATATCATGATTATTTAAAACACATTTTAGCAAACGGAACTGAAAAAAAAGATCGTACTGGAACTGGCACCTTAAGCGTTTTCGGTTACCAAATGCGTTTTAATTTACGCGCTGGTTTTCCATTACTCACCACCAAAAAATTGCACACCAAAAGCATTATTCATGAATTATTGTGGTTCTTAAAAGGTGAGACCAACGTTGCCAGTTTAAATGAACATGGCGTTACCATTTGGGATGAATGGGCTAACGATGCGGGCGATCTTGGGCCAGTTTATGGCAAACAATGGCGTTCATGGGCAACACGCGATGGCTCAACCATCGATCAAATTCAACAACTGATACAACAAATCAAATCCAATCCTGATTCAAGACGTTTAATTGTGAGCGCTTGGAATGTCGGTGAGTTAGCGCAAATGGCTTTGCCACCTTGTCATTTACTGTTTCAATTTTATGTGGCAGACGGCGTGCTCTCTTGTCAATTGTATCAACGTTCTGCTGATTCATTTTTAGGTGTGCCATTTAATATTGCTTCTTATTCTTTACTCACCCACATGGTCGCTAAAGAATGTGATTTAATTGCCGGTGATTTTGTTTGGACGGGTGGCGATTGTCATCTTTACACTAATCATATCGAACAAGCGAAATTGCAATTAACACGTGCGCCATTCTCATTGCCACAATTACACTTCAAAAGAAAACCAGCATCACTTTTTGATTACCAGTATGATGATTTCGAGATCGTCAATTATGAAGCGCACCCACACATCAAAGCCGCAGTTGCAGTGTAATCATGTTGAATAAACGCCTTGAAATTTTGGAAATTTATCCATGGGTCAGGAAAAATACTCAAGACACAACAAATATAACGCTTGAAGAACGAGTAGCCGCTTGCACGGCATGTGCACTTTCCAGAACACGTACCCAAACCGTTTTTGGTGTCGGTAATTTAAAGGCCACCTTAATGATCATAGGCGAAGCGCCTGGATTTTATGAAGACCAACAAGGTGAACCGTTTGTTGGACGGGCAGGCGCACTCCTGACCAACATGTTAAAAGCCTTTGGTTTAACGCGAAATGACGTCTATATCGCCAATATTTTAAAGTGTCGGCCGCCGAATAATCGCGACCCATCAAAAGAAGAAGTGGCAACGTGCACGCCGTTTTTGATTGAACAAATTGAGAAAATCCAGCCGAAATTATTATTAGCCTTAGGCCGAATTGCAGCGCATTATTTATTAGATACCAATTTATCACTCGAAAAATTACGCAGCACAGAGCATCAATACAAACCTACCAATACCCCGCTTTATGTGACTTATCATCCAGCTTATTTGTTGCGCTCGCCGAGCGAGAAAAGAAAAGCGTATATGGATTGGGTGATGATCATGAAAGCTTACAAGCACTCAGTAAAGTTTAGTAGGGTGACTTTTGATAACTCTTTGATTTTATGATGTCCAATATTCTCATTTGATAAAATTAATTAAAATTATTCTCAAATGAGAATATACTAATGTTATCAAGAAATCAGTAAAGATGTGGAGCACAATATGCCTACAACTAAAAACGCAATCTCATCTCCCATTAATAAAAATACTGTCGCACTAAAAGCATTTTTTGGGATCACCCACAAATGGCACTTAACCTCTGAGCAAGAATGTAAATTATTAGGAGCAAGCAAAGCCACTTTCTATCGTTGGAAAAAACAAAAACAAGGTGAATTAAGCCAAGATACACTCGAGAGAATTTCTTATGTACTTGGAATTTATAAAGCACTTAGAATTTTACTGCCTAATGAGAAAGCAGCTAATCAATGGATTCATAAACCAAACTCTGCACCTTTATTTGGCGGTAACAGTGCACTTGATAAACTTCTGGTGGGACGTGTGATTGATTTAGCAGATGTTCGCCGTTATCTAGATGCCGAACGCGGATGACACATGTTGACTCCTGATCTCATTGACCTTCATGGCCAAAAACAATCTAGATATTCAATCACTTAACAGTTCATATGATCTATACTTTTTTCTTCAGTATCACATCCCTGACTGCCTCTGGAATATTAGCGCCTTCCGTAATATTAATGATGCCTTTGCCATGAAGGTGCTTTAATATGACAGGCATACATTGATCTTGTTGCACCATAACCTCTTGCGGTGTTTTTGGAAACCAATCAGGTAATTGATATGGATAAAGGCTTGTCACCTTGATTTCCTTATCCAGTCCAATCATTGCAAATATAAATTCTTCAAGTGAATGTAACTTGGGCGCTAAATAAATCGTTTTATCTTCAAACTTCAAAGATTTTCTATCTATTCTATAATCACAGAAACTGTTATAAAATTTTTCAGACATCAAGCATAGTTTATATTCTTTATTAACATGTAACAGATTAAGATAATGACTTTGCGCTTTATAAGCTGCCAGACGAAATAAGGTTGGAACTGTGCTATAAATGTCTTTGACATGATAAGGATCAGCGCCTAATTTCACTACTTCTACTTCAGGTAAATAAGTTCTTTTATGCGGATCATCTTCATTTATCATTGCATGAATCGCTTTATCATCTGAAATATTTAACCCTGCGTTATCATATTTAGCATAAAGTGCTTTTACTCCAGCGTGCGTGATGGTTTTGCAATCCTCACGCTGAAACACTTTAATTTCTTGAAGTGTGTGATGACGAGCTAAAGCAAATGCAGTTTTATCGCCAATATGTTTGATAAACTCCAAGTTGATCTTAAGTAATGTGCTATTCTTAGTGATCATTTCGTATAATGCATCGTCGGTAACGTACTCATTTTCACTTAAATCAAGATCCGTGATTACCTCATTAATCGCATTCGCAGATAAACATCGAACGCTTGAATCTGTAATTTCAGAGTGTGATATATCAAGTTTTTTAATAGTGTTGCTTTTAGAAATAAATTCGATGTCACGATCACAAATTAAATGACGAGAAAAATCAAGCTCTTCAATCGCACTCGTTGCAATGGATTTTATGGTGTTAGGATAATGCTGCATTTCTCTGTCTTCGCCATCAATATATCTCACAGAGAGTACTTTTAGCTGAGGATTTTTTTCAACAATCCGGGCCAGATCTGCATCTGTTACGTGATTACCGTCTAAACATAAATCGATATAAGCACCACTACACAACGACTGAAATACATCGGGATCAGCGATATTACAACAGTTTAAATTTAGATGTGTAATACCCGTTTTTGCCTGTGCTAATACAATAACCCCCTTCTCTATGCCCCTATTATCACTTAGATCAAGCATGGTAATATTGGGATGTTTTTCTAAATAGGGGATAATCACCTCAATCATATCATCATTAGAAATAGATAATCGATCCGCACTGAAATCGAGTGTGTTGGCATCTCTTGCTTTATTGTGTTTAATCAAATCATCTGCTGTATAAATTTCAGTATAATACCAAGGATCATAATAAACAGAAAATTCATTGTCTTTGTTTTTAGCAGCCTGATTAATGGCGATGGCTTCTTTATAACTTATCATCCCTTGAAAATTATCTATATGGATTCTTTTAAGGTTTGGACAGGATTGCATCATACTCACCACAGTCGCAACAAATGCTTCTCTAGAATTAACATATTCAAAAAACACTTTGGTTACCGTAGGATGCGCATTTAAATAAGAAATAATTGCATTTGTATCCATCGTTTGCTGGTATACAGTTAACGCATTAGCTTCAGTGCATTTTTTTAGTACACGTAGCATTTCTTTTTCTGATAAACGCTCTTGATCTTGCTGATCATATCCTGATTGCATGTTTAACCCCTCGTATTGATGTTATAAATACGCTTGCAATAGCGCATATTGTTTTGAAAACGCTCCACGATGCGAAAGACACACTCTTTCTGCCCGCTCGCCTTGTATGATAGCTTCATCAGGATGCGCATGCAAATACAGCACGGCATCTGCTAACGTTTTTTCATCATAAACTTTCATTAATGCATTAGCATCTTGCAACCATTGACTGATGGCAAGAAAATTATGTAAATGAGGCCCTGATAAAATAGGACGCTTGACACTCGCTGGCTCCAATAAATTATGCCCGCCTTGTGGAATGAGACTGCCGCCCACAAACGCAACATCGGATGCCGCATAAAAGAGCACTAATTCACCCAGCGTATCACCTAAATAAACGCGCGTGTTATCATTTGGCAGATCGCCTTTACTACGCAGTGCCGTGTTAAATTGCTGGCGGACTAATTGCGCAACCAGCGAAAATCGTTCAGGATGTTTTGGTACTAAAATTAATAAAGCATTGGGTACTTGTTGCAAAATTAATGCGTGCGCTTTTAGCACAATATCTTCTTCCCCTTTATGAAGGCTTGCAGCACACCAAATTAAGCGATCTTCTCCTAATTGCGCGCGCAGTGTTTTTGCTGCTAGAAACAATTCTTCACCGCGTTCCACATCAAATTTCAAACTGCCGGTGACCGTCATTTTTTCATGAGGCATGCCTAATTGATGAAAGCGATCTGCTTCAATTTGTGTTTGCACGGCAATATGAGTGAATGATTGAATAGTCGATCGCATTAAAAAATCGACTTTTTGATAACGTTGAAATGATTTTTCGGACAATCTTGCATTCAGCAAAACAGTAGGAATGGATTGTTTGCTGCATTCTGCTAGTAATATCGGCCAGATTTCTGTTTCAACAATGATTGCAATTTTAGGTTTAAACATGCGCAAAAATGTCTTCACACAAATCGTAAAATCATAAGGCAAATACACATGATGCACTTTGTTGCCGAACAAACGTTCGATTTGCTGAGCGCCAGTGGGTGTCATGGTGGTGATTAAAATAGGGTAAGAGGATGATGCCAACAACTTCTCGATAATCGGTCGAATCGTAATCACTTCACCACCAGAAACAGCATGCACCCAAATACAATGTGGCAAGGAAAATGAATAACAACCAAAACGTTCAGCAAAACGTTTGCGATATTGTGGATAACGCAACATGCGTAAGCTAAGTTGCAGCAAGACAACCGGCAATAATAAACATTGATACAAAAATTGGATGAATGGGTTCATGATAAGTTTTCTTCCTTTAACTGACTTAAGCGCGTGCTGCCTGATTGCTCCAATCCATTATACACATCAATTTGCATATCGGTGATACCGTGTTGTTTTAAGAGTAGTCGGTCTTGCGTTAATTCCTGCAAAAACCACAAAGATAAGGTTTCAATGGTGATGTTGGTGAGCGGTAAAATCACAACGTCTTCTTTTAAAAATGGCATTTTTTTATTGGCAAAATAAGCATAATAATAATCGTCGTCTGATTCGATGGTGAGGTAAGGTGAAAATTGCGGCAATAAAAAATGCCTGTCAATTTGATCACATAATGCTTTAATTTTTTGCTTATACACACGATAATCAAAAGACAAGCCATTGTGTGTGACCAGCAGATCAAAAGTGATGCTCACGTAATAATTGTGCCCGTGCATGGTTTCACGACTCGTTGCCGAAAAAATAGTGAAATGACCTGCTGAAAAAGAAAATGCTTCTTTATGGATTTGTAATCGGTGTTGCACCACGTGTTCCTCTTTCTGATATGGCAGGTATTTTACAGCTCTTGCCTTCTATCTTTCAATCGAAACCCGGCCAATCTAACATCATGAGCATCGCATCCTTTTGCTAACGCCATGATTTTTATTGTTTCTCCCATTTCAGTTGGAAAGGTCAGGCGCTTTATCGCATCATGTAATTGAAACTGCTCTACTGCAGAAAGCTGCTCTTCCCGCCTTTTGGCATGCTCCATTAAGCCCAAACTCAATAAAAAATGGGCTTGTGTCGTAAACCCTAAAACAGATGCACCCATCTCTAATGCACAATCTGCCACGCGTGTAAAATCAACATGTGCAGTGATATCTTGCAGCCCAGGAAGCTTGAAGGGATCGTCATGATAATGATGTTGATGGAAACAAGTTAAGGTGCCATTGACACGTTCTGGGTGATAATATTCTTTTTGGCCATAACCATAATCAATGAGGAAAACCACTGCTTTTTTGAGTGGTTTGAGTAATTGTTTGATAAAATCATTCACGTGTAAATTGATTTCAGAGGCATAAGTCACAGGAAAAGTAAGCTCTTTTTGTAATGATGCTAATGCCTCTTTTAATCCAGGTGAGAACAAAGGAACATTCACAAACGTTAACTGATCAGAAGAAAATCCAACCGCACGCTCAAAAAATTCGCCATCTTGCACAGAAAAAGTATGGCAGGGAATCGCATCCAGCACTTCATTCGCAATCACCACGCCACAAAAATCAAGAGGTGCTGCATCCAGCCAGATCACAAATTTACTGTCATCTTGTAGTGCAGCTTGAATGCGCTCTCTCTGCTTTTCTCTTAATGATTGACTGACTTCAATGATAATATATCGTTTGATATGAATACCTTGCTGCCTTAACGCGTTGATTAAATCAATGGCTAGCTGCCCACTGCCGGCACCATATTCAATGCATTCTTGACTGTCTAAAGAAGAAAACACGTTGGCACATTCTGTTGCTAAACAATCGGCAAACAAGGGCGAGATTTCGGGTGCTGTTAAAAAATCACCTTTTGCGCCCATGGGCAATACGCTACGCTGATAATAACCATATTCAGGGTGATACAACACCAACTGCATGTAATCAGCAAATGACATCACACCACGTGCTTTCATGTGATTGCGTATTAACTCAAATAACTGATTATGATTCTTATCAATTTCTATCAATTTTCAATTCACCCTAGGTATAATGATCGCTATCTTGCACCAAGAGAGACAGAATATGCAACAGCAACAACTTAATGGCAAAGTCGCCTTAATCACCGGCAGCGCTCGCCGCATCGGCGCAACAATTGCACAATACCTGCATGCAGCCGGTATGAGTGTCATTATTCACTATTCACGTTCACATGATGAAGCAACCCAGCTTAAAAATGTTTTGAATCAACAACGTCCAAACTCTGCAGCATGCTTGCAACAGGATTTAAGTCAATCATTCGATATGAGGCAGTTTGCCGAAAAAATCGTTTCTTTATTCGGCCGCATCGATGTGTTGGTTAATAATGCATCACAATTTTTTACCACCGCAATTGATCAAATTGATGAATCAGCATTCGATCGATTATTACATGTTAATTTAAAAATACCGTTTTTACTCTCACAAGCCTTAGCGCCTTATTTAAAACTGCACCAAGGCTGTATTGTCAACATCACCGACATTCATGGGGTGTGCCCTTTGCGTGATTATGGTGTTTATAGCATTTCAAAAGCAGGCCTCATCATGGCAACCAAGGTGCTGGCCAAAGAACTTGCACCTGATATTAGGGTAAATGCGGTTTCCCCTGGGGCTATTTTATGGCCAGAAGGTGATAATATATTATCGAGTAAGATGCAACACGATATCATTGATAGCACACTCTTAAAACGTGAGGGGCAGCCAGATAATATTGCAAAAAGCGTGCTGTTTTTCATCAAGGATGGGTGTTATAGCACGGGGCAAATTTTAGCTGTCGATGGCGGCAGGTTGTTAACAGCAATTTAAATAATGGGAATGCAGGCATGAACAATCAAAGTCACAATCCTTTGACGACAACTCGCCCCAAGTTTGCATTTAATGCTTGGGATGGATTAGCACTCTTGATTGTGTTTGCCATATTGGCTTTTTTTGCGTGGAATGCAAAACAAATGGCAACGCCTTATCAAGTGGGTCAAGAACGCGTTGTGTCTCTCGATCCGCATGCCTTGCCGTTTTACGCAGCAAGAACAGTATTACGGATGTTAATTGCCATGTGTTTTTCGCTGCTCTTTACGTTGACTTTGGGCACATGGGCTGCAAAAAGTAAACGTGCTGGCCGCTTTATTATTCCCATTATCGATATTTTGCAATCCGTGCCCATTTTGGGTTATCTGTCGGTGGTCACGGTATTTTTTATTGGTCTTTTCCCGGGAAGTTTACTGGGCCCAGAATGCGCTGCCATCTTTGTGATTTTTACCTCACAAGCATGGAACATGGCACTTGGCTTTTATCAAACCTTGCGTTCCATTCCGCCTGAAATTATTGAAGCATCCCGCATGTGTCACCTCTCGACTTGGCAACGTTTCTGGCGCATTGATGTGCCGTTTTCTCTGCCACTCCTCCTTTGGAACATGATGGCATCAATGTCGGCAGGCTGGTTTTTTGTGGTCGCATCGGAAGCCATTAGCGTTGCTAACCAAGATATTTTACTCCCAGGGATTGGCTCTTATATTGCACTTGCCATTGAAGGTGCCAATTTACACGCCATCAGTGAAGCAGTCCTTGCCATGTTTATCGTCATCATTATTTATGATCAATTATTGTTTCGCCCACTCATTGCTTGGGCTGAAAAATTTAAATTAGACCAAGTGGGGCGTGAGAAAGAACAAAGAGAATCATGGGTGATTAATCTCTTGAGACGAACGCAATTCATGCGTTCAATCGGTAGCCAATTTAGTATATTGTTCGATGCGTTTGTCAATTTGCCATTATTCCAAAGAAAAGAATCGAGCCGAAAAATAACTCGTTTAAAGCATCCAGAACGATTACGTATCGCATGGTATTGTTTTATTGCAATCACCACCGTCATTTCGTTTTATTACGTTTCTCATTTCGTTATGTTTCAAACCACCATTCAAGAAGTATTACACGTCTTTTTACTGGGTATGATCACAGGATTGCGGGTATTTTTGATGGTCATCCTCTGTTCGCTGATTTGGGTACCGCTTGGCATTAAAATCGGCTTAAAGCCACGCTTTGCTGAAATCATACAACCCATCGCACAAGTCTTATCTGCCTTTCCAGCCAATTTATTTTATCCGTTTATTGTGATCTTTATTGCAACGTATCAGTTAAATACCAACATTTGGCTAACGCCACTTTTGATCCTTGGATCGCAGTGGTATGTTCTTTTCAATGTTATTGCAGGCGCTGCATCCATTCCAAAAGAATTAATCCAAGCTGCGGATAATTTTGCGGTCAGTGGCTGGTTACGTTGGCAACGATTATTACTGCCTGCTATCTTTCCATTTTATGTTACAGGCGCAATTACTGCTGCAGGCGGTGCTTGGAATGCGAGCATCGTTGCAGAAGTCGTCAGTTGGGGAAAGCAGCGGCTCACCGCAACTGGCCTTGGCGCTTACATCACTGACTATACTGTGCAAGGTGATTTTCAACGCGTTGCATTAGGTGTTGGCATGATGTGCGTTATTGTGCTCATCATCAATCGCTTAGTTTGGCGTCCATTATATAATTACGCAAGCAACCATTTTATTATGGAGTCTTAAATTTATGTCACAACCGATTATTGAAGTCATGAATATCCATAAATCGTTTCGTACAGGTGACAAACAAGAATTGCTTGTATTAAATGACATTAATTTGAAAGTCTATGAAGGTGAGATTGTTTCGATCTTAGGCAAATCGGGCTCTGGGAAATCCACATTATTACGCATCATCGCAGGCTTAATTCAAGCCTCAAAAGGTTCTATTTATTATCGCAAAGAAGAAGTGAGAGGCCCTGTACGCGGCATTTCCATGGTTTTTCAAACATTTGCACTCTTACCTTGGTTAACCGTGCTACAAAACGTTGAATTAGGATTAGAAGCATTGGGCATGAACCGAAACGAAAGACGTGAACGCTCACTAAAAGCAATTGATATGATTGGCTTAGATGGCTTTGAAACCGCCTTACCCAAAGAATTATCGGGTGGCATGCGACAACGAGTTGGTTTTGCAAGAGCATTGGTGGTAAACCCCGATGTGCTTGTCATGGATGAACCTTTTTCAGCACTCGATGTCTTAACAGCGGATAACTTAAAAAGCGATTTAATTGATCTATGGCAAGAAAAGAAAACCGGTTTAAACGCCATTATTTTCGTGACACACAACATTGAAGAAGCCATTGCCATTTCTGATCGTGTTATTGTTTTTAATAGCAACCCAGGTTCAATACGTGCTGACCTCAAAATCAGTTTGCCGTTTCCAAGAAGCGATTTAGATCCGCGTTTTCGCAATCAAATCGATCGCGTTTATACCTTAATGACCACACAAATGGAAGATAAAATTAAACAAGGCACGACCACTGGCGTTGAAATTGACATCGGTTATCGACTGCCAGATGTGAATATTCCTGAATTATGCGGTTTACTTGAAACGCTGAATGCGGAAGAAAACCAAGGTAAAATGGATTTGCCGCACGTAGCCGATACCTTAACATTAAACATCGATGATTTATTCCCGATCACTGAACTATTAGAAATCTTGCATTTTGCCCAAGTTTCAAAAGGTGACATTACCATTACGCCTGAAGGCAAAACATTTGTTGAAGCCGATATTTTAGAAAGAAAACGCTTATTCTCGATTCACTTAAAAAAACACGTGCCACTTGCGCGTTATATTTATGATCAACTCATTCACAACCCAAAACATCGTGCGCTGGAAGAAAATTTCTTATCATTATTAGAAGATTATTTATCTGAATCGGAAGCAGAACGTGTGTTAGGTACTGTCATTGAATGGGGACGTTATGCAGAATTATTTGCGTATGATTATAATTCGGGCGTGCTCAGTTTAGAAAGTGGGCATTAAAGTGATAAGGTTTGCAGGCTTGCTTTCTTGATATTTTCTTGTATATTTTTAAGAAGAGCTAATAAATAAGGAAAATATCACATGCCAAAACAACATCTGATCACTTATGGCGCGATTGACGGTAAATACGGTAATCCTCTTTGGCACACTTTTTTTTTGCTATCTGTCGCAGAACCCGGTAAACCCATCGAAGTAATCGATACCTGGAGTTACTATGGTCCAAAGTCTTCTGAACACAATTGGTTGCAAAAGCAATTCAATAAAGTAAAAAAAGTCGTGAAAATGGATGTTGATTTTAGAGGCAATCACGGCATGTTGGTACACGAAAAAGCACGTTGGTTAGATAGAGGTGATGGCGCAATCCACGGTGTGACATTTCAAGTCTCTGAAGAAGATTTCAACCGTTTGGAAGAACGATGTCAAAAATTTGCTAAAGCGCAAAACGACGCCATCGATGAAGCAGCTCTTGCACTCGGCTTAAAAGTTGATCCCGATTATCCCTATCGCATCTATCCACTTGAGAAATATTCAAGACAAATTTATGACTATGAAAAAGCTCAAGCCGAAAAAGAAGGTCGATCATCGCGTTTACAACCATTTGAATTTTGGCTCTCCATGACCTTGGGTGGATTATCGCTTCGTCATTCCTATGTGTGTAAATCAGGGGTGCTTGCCATGCTTGAGACAGTCCTGACCGAGCCACAAATCAAGCGTTTAACAGAAAATAATAACCATCCCACGATACCAAGATATAGCGGTGCACTGGAAAATTTGTACTTGTATAGTGAAGGACCACTCAATTGGAACAAACATGAAAAACAATATTTTCGCAAATTAGACACACCGGGTGTCAAATTGTATTGGACCCTGCCACCACAAGAAATTGAAATGCACGGTAGACAAAATGAAAACTTACTGAAAATTAGTTCGACTTACCGTGCAGATGCAAAAGCAATCATCAATCAATTGCAGCGCCTTGAATGGTTATTCATCAATGCAAACGTGGGCGAACTTCTTAAAGAAAAAAAGGAAAAATTACTAGAACGCATTCGCGAACATTATAAAGCATTTTCCATCGTGCCAGAGAAACCCAGAAATAATGCGCCCAAGACCAGTTGGACAGATTATGCATTGAGTATCTTTTCTTTGCCGCGTGATCAGGATGAAGCAGAGTTGCTAAAACATATTAAACGCGGGAAAGCCTTAGTGAATAGCCTTTATTTTGCCAGCACTTTAAGTGATATCAACATCGATGACAACGCCTCATCGTTTGAATTAAGCGCAGAAGAACAGCGTGCATTGGCACCTTACCTTGCAGATGATCATGAGATTTCTTATCTGCATCCGCTTGATGTGATGGCATCATACTTAAATCCAAATGATAAAAAGGAGTTATGCGAAATCGCAGGACGCAGTTATCAACATCCAGATTCATTGAATGGATATTATTTTGAGGAGGTTTGGAAGGTTGAAGCGAACATACAGCCGAAACTGTGTGGGCATTTTTAATAACTAGTTTTTCCTTTATATCAACAAGAACTAAGGAAATAGTAGGGTGGATTAGGTGCGTTTTTTGCACCGTAATCCACCAAATTAAAAAAAATCATTATTATTTTTGGTGGATTACGGCAAAAAGCGCCTAATCCACCCTACTATTTCCTTTATATTGGTAAAATCCGTGGCAATTCGTCAATCCCAAGTCGCGAACATTTACTTAAAGCTTAAACCCATTAACCATCGCTACTGCCAAATCATCCTGAAGATTATTATCCACCGTTGGCACTTGCCAATTGATCTCAGGATGCTTAAAAATAGTCAACATGCATAAGTTTTTTAATGTACAAAGATTACCATACTTCACTTGATTTTCGTTGAGTGACTTTTGGATCTCAGCCAACAAGGGTTCCACCACTAATGGGCGCTGCTCTACTTTTTCCAACTGAGGTAGTCTGCCCTGTGAAAAGTTGCTAGTTAAGGTATCAAACTCAGTGGATGAATGCGCATACACATGATATTGATTGGGCTTATAATAAGTTGAGTGTCCTGAAATATAAGAAAATCGCCTGATTTCAGACACCGGATCCTTCGATAAAAAATTGTTTTCCAAATGGTGCGCTAACGAACCAGCATGACCTTCAACACCCATATCAGCATACGTTTTAGGAATAAAATACTCGAATTTATTATCATCTAACATCAATGTTTGCACGTGACTTTTCTTGACATAATCATGCAAGGCAGCTAAACCACATTTTCCTAACCACCAAAGATTATTATTGCTTAAATTAAGAAGGGTCAAATGATGAACATTTTGTAAGCCAATTAACAAGTGTTCGAATTTTTCCTGTCCTATTTCATAGAGACCGTTATTATCCAAATGTAATTCTTCGATTGCAGTATCATTGAATTGCTTAAAAAAAACATCAACGTCTTCAATGGTCATGAAGCTCAGAAAATTATCGCCAAGATAGAGTTTCTTAATTGAAGAACCTTTAAAATGAGAAATAAATTTATCTAACTTTTGATCAGTCAGTAAACCAAGAGAATTGCTCTCAAAATATACGGTATCAATACCACGCGTGTTTATTTTTTCAGCAAGTGTACCGTTGTCAATATCATCTCTTAAGGTTAAAGCATTACTCGTTCTAGTATTATAACAATTACTCAAATCTAATGACGTTTCTGCCTCTCGCGTATTCATCCGTTTCTCTCATACAATTATTATTCAATAACGCCTCAGCAAACAATCGTTGCACAGCAGGTTTTGCTTCAAAATTACGCAAAAAACGCTGCCAATCTTGTTGGGTATGCTGTGTTAAGTTTGAGAGTGTACTATGCTCTTTTGTACCATCATAGTCAATTAAATAGGCTTGATTATTTTTGATAATAATATTACTCGCTTTTAAATCACCATGTGTTGATTCAACCAAGCTCACTTGTTTGAGCAACGCCGCAACATTCTGAATCAGTAAAGGTTCCTCTTTCTCTAAATGCAATGACGACAAGGGTGTGCCGGTAACGTACTCACAAATGTAATAACTCACCGAATTCATGCCCATTTGTTTACTGTCAATGAAAGCAATCGGATAAGGCACATTCACATTAAAAAGAACCAGTTTTTGTGCGTGATACCATGATTTTCTCGCGCGCGAAGTTGAAAATAAGCGCTTAATGCGATGCAGTCCAGACTTAATATTATAACGTTTGATCACCCAATCACACTGTCCCAGTGTGATGCGAATCACAGTTGACGATCGCCCATTTTTAAGCATTTGCGAACATGGATCATGAAAAAATTGCTCGGGCAGAGCGATTAAATCACGCAATTCTTTGGGCACTCGCGTTCGATCATACACACCTTTAAATGCACCTTTCGCACTCTTTGCAAACTGTGATGATTCGCGAAATATTTTTTTCTGATGATGCTGCCATCTTTTACGATTCGCCTCACGAATCATAAAAAATAAATCATCCACATCGTTTTTTTTAATCAGCCAACCACGTAATTTAACATAATATGTAAAGAGTTGATGTTGCATTGCTTCAAACCCAACGCCCATTTGCGATAAAAATAATGCCAGATGTTTCATGCTGGTTTCTTTATCTAATTTATGTGGAAACACCGTCAGTTGGGCGCCATCTAGAGTATACACTTTATGCGTGCTCACCATGAAATTTTTAAAATGCAAATCATGTTGCATGACACCTAACACATGTTGGGTGGCAAGTTCTTGTATCACTTGTTTTAAAAAAGGCAATAGAATATCGAAAGAAACGTGATCAGCAAATAAAACTTGCTGCAAATTATCCGCATCTTGTAAATATTGAAACAGCAAGCTTTCCGTTTTTTTATCGTGACTGACTAACACTTTTTTTAATTCGGCTGATGGGATTTTCATCTGCGCCAAATTAGCAGCACCTTTTTTTTCGCGCTCAGCATGCTGTTTTGCTCGTTTTTTGCAGAAAAAAAGTTTTGCGATGACTTGTTCATTCTGCCACTCGGCATGTGCGACTAAGCGTTTGCCGGGTATCATGCGTAATATGTGATTGATATGTAATATGGAGCCATCTTCTAACATCAGTTTGCAAGGTGCTTGAAAATTAAAATCAAGTTTTCTAAGCATGTCTGTTGTGATGTACATATCATTTTCTTGATTATTGATGACCACGGTTTAATTTTTCTCCGCGAAAATAAACTTTATCCCAAAGATTGGCATCATGCGTTAAAGTGTCTCGTAACGTTTTGCGTGCATATCGTTTCATAAAGCGAAATCGGTCTCGTTTTGTTAAGCCAATATGTAAACTGGAAAAATAGAGGCCGGCCAAATCTTTAGCCAACCAACGCAGAGGGACAATATCGCGAATTTGCGCACGATGCAAGTCAATTAAGTATAAGGGCAGTGAACCATCTTTGCTATTTTGTTTTAACAGAAAATGACAAATGTAAAGATCGCGATGATTGATGCCAAGAGCATGCATGTTTGCTGTGATGTCGGCAACTGCATCAATGAGTGTGCGTTTAAATGCGACTTCCGGCGCTTTATTTTTCCATTCGTTAGTTAACGCTTCTAAGCTGATTGCAGGCTCAATCGCTTCTAGTATGATAAATGATCGCCGTTTGGCAGGATTGCGGCCCTTCTCGCCATAACCCAGAACTTTTGGCACTAAGATATTGCATTCTTGTAATAACTGCAGTGCAAGCCATTCATTGCGAGCACTCACAATCGGGTGTTTTAACTGTAAATAATTTTTAATGATTTCCCTGCCGCCCACGCCATGATGTTGTTTAATGAAATAGGGATGACCACCTAAAATAATGCGTTTAGTGATGCGTCCATTCATATTTCTAAACGTATCCCCATCAAGTTGCATGATGTGCGCAAATGCCATGTCATCATTTTTGAAATGCGCTTTAATATCAGGTGTAAGAGTTAGCATTGCATTTATTCCAATTTTCAATCATATCTAACATGGCGCTTGGCATATTGTAAAAATCAGCTTGTTCAGCAAAGCGTCTGGCTTGGACACCGTAATTTTTTAGATCAGGTGGTGATAATAATAATGCCAATAAGATTTGATTAAGACAATCTTGCGAATAAGGATCCGGCACGACCTTACCTGCATTGGCATTTAGCACATATTCCGCATAACCACATGATGCGGTCGTTAAAATAGGCAAGCCTGATGCAATGGCTTCGAGTAAGGTCAATCCTGCACTTTCATAATAAGCAGGATGCAATAATAAATCCGCTGCCTGCATCCAATGAGCAATGTTCTCTTGTGCACCGACAAAATTAATGTGCGCAGTGACAGATAACTCGTTTGCCAAGCGTATAAATGGTTTTTGGTCATCGTTGCCAATTACGATAAATTGAATGTGCTTTTGTAAGGATTGCGGCAATGAGCTGATTGCTTTGATCGCACGATCTAATCCTTTTGTTTTAAAACGAGAGGCCACCATCAATAGCACAATGTCTTGTTTTTGTAATCCTAATTGCTGACGTAAAGACTGACAAACGGTCTCTTTTTCGGGTAATGCTTGAAACGAGCAATCAATGCCAGGTGGTAATAAAAATTGTCTTTCGCTCGATAAGGGATAATGATGTTGATAATGGATTTTATTTTGCTTTGCAATAAACACCAGTTGCGCATGACTTGAAGACCCAAATACAGCCTCTTCTAATGCCAAATAGGTTTTGTTACGCGGCAGTAATGATTGTAAAGAGGGTAAGTTTAATTGTGATAATTTCGCTTTAAAACAACCGTCGGCTGCGTAATACACATCCAAGCCTGGCATTTTATTAAACCCAATCACCCGATCATATTTGCCTTTGCATGCGTCTTGGATACGCTGAGCAAATTGATAAGCACGAGAATGATTTTGTAAGACATGAAAAGAGGGTTTATAAGTATGAATAACAAAAGCAGATGGATGATCACCAACAAAATCCATGGTATGAACATGGATTTCATGACCTTTAGCCAAGGCAAGTGTCGCAACACGCATGAAATCACGTTGCAACCCACCAAATGGAAAATAATTGAACAAACAAAAGGCTAATTTCATGGCAACTGTGGTCAATCAAATCGATATGTGATGAAGATTATACTCAATGCACAAAAAAAGGTCGAACTATTCTGCAGAGTTTACTATGATAGATTTCGACTTTGAATATTAGAGAACGCCAACATGACACGATGTCTATTTAACTTATTATTTTTATTCATTTTTTTATTTATGGCGCCAATATTACTGGCTGAGTCAGATGAAGAAAGTGGTCATGAGGATCGAAAATCGTATTTGGTATTTGATAATATTTACTTAAATTCAGAAAAAAAAGAGGAATGGGGAAAACGTCCCACTTATTACATCAATACCATTTTTCCTTCCTTGAGCACGCAAGGAGATGAAGACACTGTTTCCAATTTCAATGCGTTGATTAGGGATTTCTTACAATCGGAACGAGCTGATTTTAAAACGCTCATAAAAGAAAATCAGAACTTGCAAACAAACTTGCCAAAGAAATTACAAAAAAATGATCTTTTTATTGATTATTCCTCTATCGTTGTCCGGTCTAAAAAAACCCATATCTTAAGTATCCGATTTAAAATTCAGCGTTATCTTGGCGGTATGGCGCACCCTGAATTGCAACATCACACTTTTAACTATGATCTTCTCTCTGATACGGAGATTGAACTCTCCTCTTTATTTAAACCAGATAGTCATTACTTAACCCTAATATCAGAGATAGTAAATGATTCTCTTAGCAAAAAATTAAACGGCAACTTTGATCGAAAAGGTATAGAACCTATCCTTGAGAATTTTAAAAACTGGAACATTAAATCACAGGGATTGCTGTTTACTTTCGATGAAGGACAAGTGGGCCCGCGCGTTTATGGTGCGCAAACGGTGTTAGTCCCCTATAAATCAATTCCAGGCTTACTCGCTGAAAATACGGTGATCGCGCATTGTGTCAATAGAAAATCACGATGCCTCAGTAGCAACTTAGCAACCGGTGGTTTTTTAGATGAAGCCAATGCAAGCAATACACTCAAGAAACATGATACGAGAACGTCTGCGGCTTAATGTCGTGTTGATAATGATGCAATCGTAGTTTCAATCCATGTTTTCGTTTCTGCGAGCACCTCTTCCGGTGTCTTACCAATCGTCTCAATCGGTGGGCCAATAACAAAATGAACAATCCCAGGACGCTTGATGAAATGTCGGCGTGGCCAAACCTTACCCGCATCATGCGCAACAGGTATCACAGGCACTTTTGCTTCAACTGCTAAACGTGCCCCACCTAATCGATAATGTCCAACCTGCCCATAAGGGATGCGCGTCCCTTCAGGAAACAAAGCAACCCAACGCCCTGCTCTAAGGATTGCTTTTCCTTGCTCTAGAATTTGATTCATGGCACTTCTTTTATCACTTCTATTAATTGAAATGGGTTTGGCAGCGTACATTCCCCAACCAAAAAAGGGCACCCATAACAATTCGCGCTTAATCACAACTGCCGGTGTTGGAAAAAAAACAGGTAACAAAAAGGTTTCAAATGTGGATTGATGTTTACACAACACCACCGCAACTTTGGTGTTTGCAACGTTTTCAAGTCCTGTGACTTGATACTCAATATGACAAGTGAATTTCAGTACCGCAAAATAAGCATGTGAAAATGACTTGATAAAGACAAATCGCATACGTAATGGCAAAAAAATACTCAATCCACACAAGACACCACCGATCACAATCGATACAGTTGAATACAACCAGAATATGAACGACCGAAGGAATAAATTGATCATTATAAGGCCCTAAAAATGTTCACATTCTCCCACAATGGGAGAATGTAAACAACCTCTCATAATGTCTCAACAAGAATGGTTGATTTTGTATAAGTCTTTCAATCCATTAAATACATTGTTGACCTTCTCGTAAACATGCTGTTTCTTTTGATTAAATAAACTAACGTTTAATAAAATAGCGGATGCTTCTGTATCAGGGTCTTCAGAGGGGCTGCCTACAAAAACAGTCGTTTCGTTTTCTTTATCTTCTTTAGGTTTCTCTGGAATTGGAATAGGGGCAGATACAGGGAGTTGGTTTTTTTTTGGACTATTCGTTGCGACATCCACGGTCTCTGAAACAACCGTCTTTATGTTATACTCTTTATTAGTGTGTGTATGCATAGTAGACTCCTTTTTTTGCTCGAATAATAATTCTGACTATAAAGGAGAGCACCTTAAGGGAATATTAAACACCAGTTATTGAAAGGATGACAATAAACGGGTGAACAATATATGACTATAAAGGTGATAAAAAGTACAAATATGATACAACACAAACGACGAAAATCCTATCCTATGATTGGTTGGCGAGAGTGGGTCAGCCTACCCTCATTAAATATTCCTTTTATCAAGGCAAAAATTGATACAGGCGCACGAACATCAGCCATTCATGCCTTTTCATTGCAGCCACTGGAAGAAAATGGCAAACAAAAAATTCGTTTTGATATCCATCCCTTTCAGCACAATACGGATGTCATCATTACTTGTGTTGCCGATGTCATTGATCGACGTTCAGTCACCGATTCAGGGGGACACCAAGAAGAACGCTTTGTCATTGAAACAGAGATGGTAATAGGAGAAAGTTGTTATACAATTGAAGTAACATTAACTGAGAGAGAAAATATGCTATTTCGCATGTTGTTGGGACGCAGTGCATTAAGTAAACGATTCATCGTCAACCCCGCCCGTTCATTTTTAACGACACGAGCAAAATAAATATGAAACTGATTATATTGTCCAGAAAATCTTCTCTTTATTCCACTAGACGATTGGTGGAAGCCGCGGCAGTGCGTGGCCATACCGCACGAGTAGTCGATACCTTGCGCTGTTACATGAATATTACGTCAACAGAACCCTCCATACATTACAAGGGCGAAGCGATTTGTGATGTCGATGCAGTGATTCCACGCATTGGCGCTTCTGCCACATTTTATGGCACGGCAGTGGTCAGGCAATTTGAAATGATGGGTGTTTTTTGTGTGAATGATTCGATTGCCATTACGCGCGCACGCGATAAGTTACGCTGCTTACAACTACTCTCAAAACGCGGCATTGGCATACCGGTCACAGGTTTTGCCCATTCACCCGATGAAATCAAAGATTTAATCAAAATGGTCGGTGGTCCGCCTTTTGTCATCAAAATGTTAGAGGGCACTCAAGGCATTGGTGTGATTTTGGTTGAAACCACCAAGGCTGCAAGAAGTGTGCTGGAAGCATTTTTAGGCCTGAAAGTGAACATCATGGTGCAAGAATACATCAAAGATGCAAGCGGCGTTGATATCCGCTGTTTTGTGGTCGGTGGCCAAGTCATAGCTGCCATGATGCGGCAAGCACTCACACCTGAAGAATTTCGTTCAAACTTGCATCGTGGCGGTTATGCATCACCCATTGAGATCACCGATGAGGAAAGGTCTATGGCGGTTCGAGCTGCAAGCATTATGGGTTTAGATGTTGCTGGGGTTGATATCGTGCGTTCTAATCGTGGGCCACTCATTCTTGAAATCAATGCATCCCCTGGTCTTGAAGGCATAGAACGTGCAACTAAAGTCGATGTCGCAGGTAAGATTATTGAATTCATTATGCAAGAACTGCATTCGGGTAAGACAAAAGTGCGCGGTGGTTAAACCCTACTGTAATATCGCTTTAAAATCGAGAGCTAATCGTTTCAAATCTAAACGATTAAAGAACAGTGAGTATACCATCCAGGCGCTCACTGCCGCTAAATCAGCAAATTGCGGTGGCACATAACGTGGTGGCACCACAATGCCTTCATCCATCAAATCACCGAGCACGTGCAAATCTTCAAGTGTTGCTTTACCAACGAATAATAATGGAATACGTTTAACCAATCCTCGTTGCACAGCAAGACGAATGAAATTATAAATTAAAATAAACCCTTTGCTGTATGATAAATCCTTTGTGTAAGGACCACCATCTGGAAGGCTGCCGCGAAATACACGCACAGTTGATTGGTAACTGTCTTCTTCATTTAATCCTTGTTCGCGATAATAATTGAAAACATCTAGAAAATTCGCGCCTTCTTCTGCCATGCTGACTGCATTAATGCGATTGGTCAGGCGTCTTACGCGTCCTGGATAAGAACTGAATGAAAAGATTTCAGCAAGTATCGCAAGTCCTTCTTGGGTGACTGTTGATGAAGGTGGTCCTTTGCTCAAGAACGTGCAAACAGGTTGTGCTAAACCATTTAAAGTGGTGCCAAGATGCACCCAACCTTCATGAATTTCAAAGGTGCGAATTTCACGTTTTGTGAAATATTGTCCGGCATGAATTTTGATTGTATCCGCACCGGCTGCTGCATCTGCGATAATGCCATCGCTTAATTCAACCCGAATTTTATCGCCTTCTGAGAAATATTTACCTAAACGTTGCGCTAAAATGCGCACGACGTCTTCACTGGAATAAGATTTTTCATCTGCTTCAGTGTTCACTTGGTTTTTTATATTTTCTAACGTTGAGGTCACTAACAGTCCTAAATCTTTCAGTGTGGGAGCGCCTGCATGAAAGGCATCATCTGAGCTGCCATATAATTCCTGTGAGATCTCAGTGAACTGCGGTGTGCCGCGCGCTTTCAACAATTCAATCACACGAATATATTCATAGCACATGCGTTCCATGATGCTGCCAATGCTACTGTATTGGCCTAAACGCTTGCGAATATCGCGATCAATTTCTCTGAATTCTTCTATTTTTTTATCTGGGTCATAGGACAAAGGATTATTTTCTTGATAAAAATCGCTCGTCACTTCTGGCAATTTTGTATAATTATGCTTATGGAACTTAGCTTCGATTTTGCTGTCCCATTTTAAAGAATCAAGGACGCGTATGGGTTTTTGCGCAGCGACAATACGATCTGATATCTCTTTGATTAATTGCTCGTATTCACCTAAAGGCGTTGAATTAGTCATATTACAACACACCTCTTTAGTATTTGTATAACTACAGTATACTCTAGTTTGGATGGAAGAGATGGTGCAAAGAAAATGCAACGAATCAAAAGGAAAGGAATAAATGCTGGCATGGATAATTATTGATCATCAGCATATTGCGCCTTCCGCTTCTCAGCATCCGATGCACAAGTTATGCACAACGCAAAACCCATCTCCCTGCGTACAGATGGAATCACATCATCACATTCAACACAAAACTCATTATCAACCGCCTTGACGGTGGTTTGTTGCTTTAGTTTATTGCGTCTTAAGGCAAATGAAACTTCTTTGTCAATTAAATCATTTGCTAAATCAATGGTATCTGCCATAAAAGCTCCCCATTTTACTATGGTTTTTTGATGGGCGTACATTCTAAACGGGGAATGAGTTAAAATGCAACTCCCTAAAATCACCAAAGCACCACTGCAACACACTAAGTGCGGCAATACTTGCAGTTTCAGTGCGCAAAATACGCTCGCCAAACCGCAGCGGAATAAACCCCGCCGCCTCTGCCTCAGCCAATTCATAGCTTGTTAATCCCCCTTCAGGGCCGACCAATAGCAAGATCGATTCATGAGGAGCAATGGATTCAACTTGCAAAGGTTTCGCGTGATGGGCACTCAGCACAAAGCGATGCTGATGTTGCTTTGTCGTATTAAGCCACTCTGCAAATAATTGTGGTGAGTAAATATTGGGCACACGATTGCGACCACATTGCTCACAGGCGTTAATGACAATCTCAGATAATCTTGTGGTCTTTTTCTGTGCTTGTTCGTTTGACAAGCGGCCTTGTGATCGCTCAGCAACAACTGGCGTAATGGATGCCACCCCTAATTCCACTGCTTTTTGCACGATGTAATCCAACTTATCCGCCTTGGGCATGCCTTGCGCCAAATGAATAGCAATGGGAGATTCCACTTCTCGATCATTGAAAGCAGTGATGGCAACTGTTACTTGTTTCTTTGAAATATCAATAATCTCACCCTGATATTCACCACCTTGGCCATTAAATAAAGTCATTTGCTCATTGGATTTTATGCGCAGCACATTGCATAAATAATGATGCGCACGCTCACCTAAGATGATGCGCTGACCAATAGAAAGCGGCTGTGGTTCATAAAGACGGATCATGGTTATAACTGATATTCAAGTACGGGTTTACCGCCTATTAAATGTTCATGGATGATTTTTTCTAATACTTCAGGTGTGCAAGAATGATACCAAATTTGATCAGGATACACCACCGCAATGGGCCCCATTGTGCACACACGCAAGCAATTGGCTTTGGTGCGGTAAATATGGCCATGCCCAATGAGTGACAATTCATGTAAACGTCTTTTTAAATATTCCCAAGAGGCCAAACCCTTTTCATACTCACAACATTTTGGGGTCGTCTGATCACAACATAAAAAAATATGTCGTTTAATTTCATGTAGTTTGAGTTCTGCCACCCGATTTTTCAATTGATTCTCTGACACAAAAGTAGCCTTTTTTAATGAGATTCACTATGATACAGACCTATTCTTAATAAAAGCACAGGTAAAATCAATGAACAAGCTTTACATTGAAACCCATGGTTGTCAAATGAATGAATATGACTCACAGAAAATGGCCGATGTGCTGTGTGCCTCTCATGCATTAGTGAAAACCACCCTCCCTGAAGAAGCTGATGTGCTTATATTAAACACTTGCTCCATTCGTGAGAAGGCACAAGAAAAAGTCTTCTCAGAATTGGGTCGATGGCGCAACCTCAAAGAAAAAAAACCACACTTAATTATTGGCGTTGGCGGGTGTGTGGCGAGCCAAGAAGGCGATGCCATATTAAAACGTGCACCTTTTGTGGATTTAGTTTTTGGCCCACAAACCATTCATCGTTTGGGCGATATGTTAAACGAACGAAAGTCTCGTAAACGTGCTGTGGTTGATATTAGTTTTCCTGAAATTGAAAAATTTGATTCATTGCCTGAACCGAAAGCAGATGGCGTGTCAGCGTATGTCACCATCATGGAAGGATGCAGCAAGTATTGCAGTTTTTGTGTGGTGCCTTACACGCGAGGCGAAGAAATCAGCAGACCTCTCGATGATGTCTTAGCTGAAATTGTGAAATTAACTGAACTTGGTGTGAGAGAAATTAATTTACTCGGGCAAAACGTCAATGATTATCAAGGCCCCACTTTTGAAGGCGGCACAGCTGATTTGGCAGAATTGATTGAACTCATTGCATCGCTTGATGACATTTGGCGTATTCGTTTTACCACATCTCACCCAACAGCCTTTAAACCACGCTTGATTGATGCATTTGCATCCACACCCAAGCTCGTTAATCATTTACATTTACCGGTGCAAAGTGGTTCTGATCGTATACTAGCTGCCATGAAACGTAATTACACCGCAATAGAATATAAATCTAAAATTCGAAAATTACGCCAAGTTCGTCCTGATATTAGTTTATCCTCCGATTTTATTGTGGGCTTTCCTGGTGAAACGGAAGATGATTTTATTGCCACCATGAACTTAATTCAGGAAGTGGGATTCGATCATTCTTTTAGTTTTATTTACAGTCCAAGACCAGGCACACCGGCTGCACAGTTGCCTGATGATGTATCGATAAGTATTAAAAAAGAACGCTTAAAGATATTGCAAGAACGTATTTTATTACAAGCAAAAGCAATTAGTGAGAAAATGATCGGCACAATTCAACCTATTTTAGTAACAGGTGTGTCTATCAAGGATGCAAATCAATTATCAGGACGCACTGAAAATAATCGCGTGGTTAATTTCAGCGCGCCTGAACATTACATTGGGCAAATGGTGCCAATTAAAATCACCGAAGTACTGACCAATTCATTGCGTGGGGTGATGGTTTAAAAATTCACCGCACTAAATGTATTGCCTCATATGGACTAAGCGATGTTTCCGTTTGCGCTTCACGTTTTGCTGCACCCTCTTGCTTCACTTCCTTAAACAAACTCGCCATTCTAGCTTGCGTGCGTGTGCATTTCGATATGGCAGTTGTCATACCCATACCTGCGCCTAAAGTTGCAACCGTACCACCATATCCAAGTCCGATACCAATCATAATGGCACCAAAAATGGTAAGCGCAGGTGTCGTCAAAAGAGAGTAGAGTAAAGTAGAAACAATCACAACACCGCCCAAGATATAAAGCAGAATTTTTTTCGTCTCCATATCATTATGAGCATTACTGTTAATTAATTGTTGATACTCATCCTGCTTGGTTTTATTAGTCGGATCTTGCAATAATTCATTGGTTTTTTTCAAATTCAAAGTTTGGCGTTTGTAATCAAACGGTTTTTCTTTGAAAAAACAAGATGGTTTTTCACTAGCAAGACGATTGGCTTCAAGTTTATTAATGAGTTTATTGCTTTCATTTTGGACTGCGTGAAAAACAGGCGACAAAGCTGCTGTGGTGGTGCGTAATTGAGTGAGCGCTTCCTGATAAGCTTTCGTTTCATGTTGCGCTAACCAATTTAAATTACTATCTGTTAACGTTATCACTGGAGTATACTTTGATGAATGAATCGCATAATTATTGAAAAATGATGTGAGCCGTTTATAAAATTCGGAATCATGTTCGCGTATTAGAGTCGAATAAGCAGAGAGTTCCGTTTCAAGAAAAGCAATGTCCATTTGAAACTTTTTGTTCGTTTCATCGCTAGCCTTTAAATCTTTATTCTCTTGTTGAATCCTCTCAATGATTGTATTAATTTTTAGCATGTAAAATCGTGTATGCACATCTTGCTCAACGAGACAAGCAGCATCATGAGATTTAAACAATTGCTGAATGTCATTCATGAGCGATGTTAATAATTTTTGTGGGTTATAAAAATAATCATAGTGACGCTCATCCGCTAAACGTTCTTGAATGATCAGCTTCATCAGGTTAACGGTATTTATTGGTTCAGAACTATTCTTTGAGTCAGTTAATTGATCAAATTCTTCTTTCCATTCAGTGTGAGAATAGGGAGAGTAATTATCGGTAATCGTTCTTGAATACATGCGTATTTCCTTGATAATAATGGTATATAGCATTCGGATTGTAGCCATTTACGTTTTGTCGCGCAATGGTTGAACCAAAATGCATAAATAAGATATAATGACCGCCGATTTAAAACGCAAATAAAAGAATTCATACATTAAAACCTTTACCAATCGAAAAAAAGTGCGATATACTACAAGTAAGTTAATGACATCGGGGGAAATATTGCCATTGAATACATTGACTTATGCTGAGGTCCTCACTCTTGCTCCAGAAGATAATCATCGCTTGTTTGCTCTCTGTGGTAAATTAAATGAACACTTGAAAATGATAGAAAAACGACTGAATGTCTTAATCAGGCAACGCGGACACACGTTTTCTATTTCCGGTGAACAAGATGCTGTCAAAAAAGCGCGTCACACAATCGATGATCTATACAATCAAACTGAACAAACACTTACTTTCGAACCAAGGGATATTCATATGTATTTAAAGACTGCTGCTGATGATGTATTTACACAGACGCCCAATGCGGATATTCGCTTGAAGAAAGCCGCCATTATCGCAAGAGGTGAAAATCAAGTACAATATTTAGCAGCGATGCAAAAACATGACATTAATTTTGGTATTGGACCTGCTGGTACCGGTAAAACATATTTAGCTGTAGCATCCGCTGTCAATGCGTTAGAGTCCCAGATTGTTCATCGTATTGTCCTCGTGCGACCCATTGTTGAAGCAGGTGAAAAGCTTGGGTTTTTACCAGGAGACATCGCACAAAAAGTACATCCCTATTTGCAACCACTCTATGATGCCTTATATGAAATGATGGGCTTTGAAAAAGTCAATCAACTCATGGAGAAAGGTGTCATCGAATTATTGCCACTTGCTTACATGCGTGGACGTTCATTAAATGATGCATTTATTATTCTGGATGAAGCCCAAAATACCACGATTGAACAAATGAAAATGTTTTTAACACGTATTGGCTTTAATTCAAGAGCGGTTGTCACTGGCGATACAACGCAAATTGATTTAAGCAATCACCGTGAATCTGGATTAGTGCATGCCATTGAGGTTTTAAAAGAAGTAGCCGGAATTCATTTCACTTACTTTAAAACAACTGATATCGTGCGTCATCATTTAGTACAACGTATCGTTGAAGCATTTGAAAAATACGATAATGACATTAAGAAAAATAGACGAAACAATTAATTAGCTATGTCACATATTGTTATACAGCGCCCATACAAAAAGGGTTTTATTCCCAAAGCAGCGCAATTACGTCAATTTGGGATGCACGTGTTAGACCAGTTTAAACCAGAGCATGAGGTGACCATTCGTATTGTCTCGCAAGATGAAATGAGAGCGCTTAACAATACGTATCGACATAAAGACAAACCAACCAATGTGCTGTCATTTAAAATGGACGTGCCAGACAACATGATATTAAAACCCATGCCGCTTGGCGATGTCATCATTTGTGCTGATGTTGTCAATCAAGAAGCCTCAGCAGAAAAGTTGCCGCCACTTGCGCACTGGGCGCACATGGTCATTCATGGCATTTTACATTTACTGGGTCATGATCACGAACACGATGATGATACAGAAATAATGCAAGCTATTGAAATTAAGATGATGCAAGATTTTGGATTTGATAATCCCTACAAACAAGGAAAAAAAGAATAATATGACATCCGACGACAACTCACAAACACGCTTAAAATATTGGTTCAAACGAGCCATATCGCTCATTAATCGCGAACCGCAAAATCTCAAGGAACTTTTGACATTGATCAAAGACATGGAAGCGCATCATGTGATTCAACCCGATATTCTGCTCATGATGGAAAAAATTGCGCTGCTTTCTGAAACAAAAGTAGCAGATGTCATGGTTCCAGGGCATAAAATGGTAACCATTAACGATGATGCGACATTCGATGCCGCAATTGCTATTATTATTGAATCAGGCCACTCTCGTTTTCCAGTCATTAATCGCAAAAGCAATGAAGTGCGAGGTATTTTATTAGCCAAAGATTTACTGCGTTACATCGATAAAAGTAAACAATTTTCATTAACGAGCATCATCAGAAAAACATCGTTTATTGGCGAAAATAAACCTCTCGATGTATTATTACGCGACTTTCGTAAGACGCGTAATCACCTTGCCGTTGTGGTTGACCAGTATAGCGCAATTGCAGGGCTTGTGACCTTAGAAGATGTGCTTGAGCAAATCGTTGGCAATATCAGTGACGAATACGATTGACAAGATGAATACATTTATAATGTTTTTTGTTTTAGATGATCGCCTTTTATCATCTTGTTAAAGGCTGCCTCATCAAACTCAAGCCAGCGTTTCGTATTACGGCAACATAAAAATCCTGTGGTGATGCTCTCTAAACGCAACGTTTTGGATAAATCGCTCACTACGTTACCTCTATTTTGATGGCATTTTTTTGTGAGTTGCTCACAGGAGTTATCCAATAGTATTTTTGCTATTTGCTCTATGAGCATCTTTTGTTGCAAATCTTCTTTATCGCTATTTGTGCGATAATTGGTTGTTGTTTTAAATGTATTGAAAATATCAACTGCGAGTTGTTGGCACTCGTTTTTTGTTAGTGTTGATTCGTTTTCAGAAAGAATTACGGGATTTTTCTTGGTATGTTGCTTTCTGTTATTTGGTGTCGTTAATTGTTGAGCAGTAGAAAGCTTTTGCTCGCTCGCAATATTTTTGTTTGGCACCTTTTTAGGAAGCTTTGGTGTGACAGGAATAATTTTATCTGTCTCTTTTGGAGCAACTGCCACAGCAATATTGTTACTGTTTAAAGCAGGAACAAAATCAATTTCAAATGACTGTAAGTCGATTAATGCCTCATCTTTTGCAGTATTACGTTTTTTAGAATTATTTCGGTGAGCTGTGGTTTTGATATCATTAGTTGAGACAGCTTTTTGTAAAGAAGCCATTGACTGTTTAACTGGTTTGACCTTATTTTCGACTTTATTAAATATATCAATTACAGCACTGCTGATTGTTTTATTCTCATCATTATTTGCCATTCCACGTGGGCTTAAAGATTTATAACTTCTATCCAATGACATGCCGTTTTCGATTAAAATTTTCACTAAGTTAGTCAGTTTTTCTTTATTATCTTGATCGCCTGATTTAATCGCATTTTTCAGATGAAAGAACACATAATGCATTGCATATAAGCCTTTATTATCGGGCATATGAATATGCTCAGGAAATTCTTGCATCAACAAACGAATGATATTCAAATAACCCGTATCACTTGTTTCGCCAGTATTGAATTGTCCTACTAGTACATTATCAGCGTACGTACCATCTAATACTTTGCAATACCATCTTACCACAGATAAAAGAGGAGAATAGTTCTCTTTATTTGTAGAATATTTTATTTTATTTTTTTTGTGTTCGTTAACTAAAAATTCAACCATGGCAAAATGACCGCGTGCGGCTGCTCGATCAAGTGGAAGGCAATCACTATCTTCATCGCGCATTTGCAGCATATTAAGGTATTCAGGATGCGATTGTTTTAATTTTAGCGCGTCTTCATGCTTACCGAATAATGCAGCCTCATGCAATTCAGAGCGCTGTTGCGTGTCTTTTCGATCGCTTAAACTCATGTCATTTACCTCTGTGAATCAATAGGATAGGTAACCATTATAAACCTATTTTCTTAAGATACTTTTAAATGCTTTAATCAAATTATGCGAAAATTATTTAACTAACTGATAAATAATACATGATATAATAAGTTTATAGTTATCGAGGATAACGTATGGATGCGAAGAACGATACCATTCTGGAACCCGTTAAAAACAATCCTAATCAAGCATTTACACCAGAATATAAGGCGCTGTACGTAAGGCCCTGGTCACGTTTATTTGCCAAGTACATTGATTTATATGTTTTTGGATTTCTGCTCGGCGTGATCATTGCAATCATCGCGATATTATTTTATCCATCCTTGGCTCTTAATAATCATTTTTTTAATGGGTTCATCGTGTTATTTTTATGGTTTTTAGTCGAGCCTCTGATTCTATACAGCCTGGGTACAACCTTAGGACGGTTCTTATTCAACATCAAATTAACCGATATGAACGGTGCAAAGCTCACACTATCTGCGGCTTACAAAAGAAGTTTCAGCGTATGGGTCTTTGGATTTGGATTAGGCGTACCGTTTATTACACCGCTAACCTTAATTTGCGGCTATATTAAATTAACCAAAACTGGATCGACTTATTGGGATGAAAATCAATTTATTGTTACGCATCAGCCTGTTGGTTATGTAAAAGGATCAATTATCGTTTTAATTTTGCTATCATTTATTGGCGCAACCATCTATGACTATAAGCAGCAAGCATATTCCAAATCGCCAGAATATTACGCGGAGGAAATTGAGAAAGCAAATAAAACCTTGCCAGTCATGGCAGACGATGAAACAGAGCTATACGGTATGCATTTAATTGACGATACAGTAACGTATCAATACCGTTTAATACATATCGATGCAAAGCATTTTAATGCTGATAAGTTTTATGATTTTCAGAGGAAAGAAATATTAAATGCGGCATGTGGCAAAGATAGTACGAATGTTGCATTTGGATTTGGCTATCATTTTTCATTCAATTATTATGATAAAAATAATAAACCCATTATTAATATTGTGGTGACGTCAGCAGACTGTGATGCACAATAGTAAAAGACACTACTTATTTTTTTCGAGTATTTTGACAGGCTTTGGATGTTTTCTGATTTGAATTATCCTTAAGTATATCAGGAATAAATGGCTTAAAAAACCCATTGTCTGATCCAAATGTTAACTCTCTGATATGCGCGCTTTTAGAATGGGGCGCTTTTTTCATAAGTGGTGTTAATGTGTACCCATCGCTGGCCAAAAGATTGGGTAATCCGTATTGACCATAATTATGCGCGGCACCTGATGCAACTAGACATGGTTTTTTATCTTGTGAAGAGACGGATATGATACTCTTCATCCAAAACAGATTGCGATTAATCACCTTCTGAGCATCGGCATTCAAGACTGATTTTAACAAATCACAATCGATTTGTTCAGGAATGCAATTAAAGGTTTTTTTGAGAAAATCAATTACTTCGGCATCACTCTGAATTTTTACTTCACCTTGACAAATATTAGTTAAATAATTTCGCGTGTGCGTAAGACACTCTGATGTTGACATTTGCGTATTTGACATGTCTTTTATTTTTGATAAAAAATCCATAATAGAGGATGAGGTTTCATTCATCGAAAGCGCTGTTTCTCTCACCAATCCATTTTCTAATGGCCTTAACTCCTTGCCTTGTTTCCATGCTTTATTGGCAATGAAATTATCCATGCTATCATGTGTTTCTTGCAATAACTTCTTTTTTATGTGGTCAGGAAGTGATGCATCAGACAATGCATCAGACAATGATTCCTCTTCTGTTTCTGTGACTTCGGTAAAAACGATATCCACTTTATCAATAATATTATCCATGGCATCACCAAATCGATCTTCCAAATCGCAGTTAAGTTCGTGATTTGTACTCATAAAGTAAATAGGCGCACAGCCTTCTTTTTCTGCAATCCAGAGAAATGATTTGTCAGTGATGAGGTTAGTCACATTATCATAATGTGACTTGGCATCCATGATATGTTCTTGAATTTGTTCTTTACTCAAGCCTTCCAGGTGTTCTGAATTGTAAGGTAATAAATATGATGAATCGTTATTATTATCATCATCAACTTCGTCAAAAATGATTTTATCTAGATTATTGTCAGTCCGATCAAAATTATAGATGTCACAGAAAAGTTTTTGTTTACTATTGAGGTACTCATCATAATATGTTAATGCCAATATGGGTTCAAAAGATAGCTGATCAGATTCATACACCACCATGCTCATATTATCATGATCAACATTCATAGGAGGTACTTGTCTAAATGAGCTATAATTTGCTGGTTTCGTTAGCATTTTAAAAGCGGTATGTATTTGCTTGAATCGCTCCGCAGCGTATGCGATTTCTTCAATGGATTTGCCAGCCTGCTTGTCAGGATGAAAAGTAAGGGCTAATTTATGATAAGCTGCACGAATCTCATGATCTTTAGCTGTTCTGCTAATACCCAAAACATCAAATGGATCAATACGATGCATAATGTCCTCGTTATAATTTCATAATATAATGATAAATTATACGCGAAGTGGATTAATATATTATTAAATGGAAAGGGTCTATCATCAGGGGGGGCTGCGCTCTGGACACGACAAAAAATGGTAATTCATTGATAGATATACCCGTGGCGTTTCATTTTTAGGTGTTAATTTGCAAGCTCAAAGCCGCCATCCATAATGGAAGCCAACTCATCCCAATAAGAACGAATGTTCCTAAAAAAATTGATGCATGCTTGCCTAAAATCATCTATTTTTTCATAGTAGGTGTTATACAGAACCTTCTTCTTAAAAAACTTCCATAACTGCTCAATTAAATTCAGGTTTGGTGAGTAACTTGGCAAAAAAACCAATCGAATTTTTGAACTCTCTAAAAATTCTCTAACTTTTCCGGAATAATGATATTTCGCATTGTCAAGAATAACAAAAATTGTTACTGCCAGCGGATATTTTTTCTCTAAAATTTCCAATAGTTGAATCGTGGAATCATCATTTACTGTTTCTGATTCGATAACGGTTACTTCCAGTGTTTCAGCATTCATTGCGCCATGAAGATTTAGCCTTTCGCGTCCACTATTTGTTTTAATCTCACGTTTTTCTCCTCGCTTTATCCATCCGTAGGCTGCCATCGTATTATGCTCTGGATGCACAGCATCCATAAAAATTACTTCCTCATTATCAGCTTTATTTAGCATGAACTTTTCATATTGTTGCGCAAATAGCTCTTGCGCATCATGATCCGGATTGCCAGGAACAAGTTTAGGTTTTTTATACTCATAACCCAATCTATGCAGTAGATCCCTCATGCCACTTTGGCTATAAACAATACCAAAATTCATTTCAACATAATCAATCACTGATCGTGTTGTTAAAAAAATCTGCGTGTTTAATGCTGCGCATAATTGCTCAATTTCAGCAACCGATAATTGCGGTTCGCTTCCTTTATATTCTACTTTAAGTAATGCCGGCAAGCTGCCTTTTTGATATTTGTTGACATAACTTCTGAGCGTTTCTTCATCTAGCAATAATGCGTCTTTTACTTCTTCCAGTGTCCAGCCACTGCCCAGTAGAATAACAACGTTTATTTTATATGCTGAACGTTTGTAATGCTCTGACTTATGCGCCCTTTTTAACGCTACCAGTTCATCTTTACTTAGCTCGAATCCTTTCATCTTATTCTCTACGATTAGTTCAAATGCCGATTAATTTTGCCACACCTAGAAATGAAACGCCACAGGTATATGTTTTAACTTTGGTGTGTTCACAGTTTATGTGCGATGCAGCCGCTAATTACTTGTATCGTAAGCTTACAAAATTAATTTCGAAAAATTATGTTTGGTGTATTTTTATGACTCATATCTTAGTCGCAGATTAATTCGTCGCATAAGGTTTCATTTACTGTCAAAATTTGTTATCATAAGCAACACGATGATAATCATGAGTATTATCCTTTAGTTTTACATTTAATATTTTGCTATAATTATTTTGATTCTTTACTAAGCAGGAGAATATTATGTTAAAAAAATCATCTAAAACTGTGCAAATTTTTTTTGGATCTTTAGTAGCATCAGGCTTGATTGCTGGGTGCGCCAACATGAAGACTCAAGAAAGCACTGGTCAATTCATTGATAGTACTGTTCTTACAACTAAAGTAAAAGCTAAATTAGTAACTGATAATTCAGTGAAAAGTTTACCTATCACTGTAAAAACATATAAAAATACCGTGCAATTGAGTGGCTTTGTCGATAATTATTCTCAAAAACGGCAAGCAGTTGCAGTTGCAAAAAGTGTAGAAGGCGTGCAAGAAGTTGAGGACGCGTTAGTCGTTAAAGCCCGTTAATAAAATAATAGGCTCATGGAAGAGCTGATTATTTATCAATATTCCAGTTTAATTCATTAGACTTCAGTCGGAACGAATATTTTACGTTAATCCGATGGCACTCGTTTCGAACAGCGGAGTTTGTGAAGATAAATGAGTACCGATAAATAATGCAATGAAGAAGTAACGTAAATGATGAAAGTTTTGTAAGAAGTCTATTTAGTAACGCCACACTATCAAATAAATTTATGTTGTATCAATTTAATAATGGGAGAGGGACTAATGAAACATCATTATCGTTCAAATCTACAAATAGGATTAGAGCTTGAATTGCAATTAATTAATTCACATAATCAAGATTTATCTTCATCATCAAAGGAGATTATCCGTAATATTCAGAATGATTCTTATAGTGACAATATTAAACCAGAAATCACTCAAAGCATGATTGAAATTAATTCTTCAGTTCATTACAAACCAACTGCAATGCACAGAGAATTACAATTAGTATGTTATTATTTAAAGCATATTGCTGATAAGGAAAATATAAACATTTGCGGCGGTGGCACTCATCCTTTCCAAGATTGGAAAAATAGAAAGATATTTCCTTCGGATCGTTTTAGAAATTTAGCAAAACAGTATGGTTATTTAGCAAAGCGATATACAGTATTTTCAATGCATGTGCACGTCTCTACTCGCACGCCAGAAAAAGCGATTTATCTTACGCACATGTTATCTCGCTATGTTCCACACTTTATTGTGCTTAGTGCCTCATCTCCATTCTATAATGGCATTAATTCTGGTTTTGATTCGAGTCGTTCAAATATTGCTACCGCTTTTCCTTTAAGTGGCCATATGCCCATGTTTAAAACTTGGTCTGATTTTTGCAGATATTTTTATAAAATGAAGCAATTGGAAATTATTCAGAGCATGAAAGATTTTTATTGGGATATTCGTCCGAAACCTGAATTTGGTACAGTAGAAATTCGAGTCTGTGATATGCCGTTAACATTAAATAAGTCAATTGCCTTAGTAGCTTATATTCAGACGTTGGCTGCATATTTGGAAAATCAACCTTTTGAATTAAAAGATAATTTATATGAAATGTACCAATATAACCGTTTTCAAGCTGCAAAATTTGGATTTGATGGTATAGTGGTTAACCCATTTAATAATGGGAAAATGAGTATTCAAAAGGATATTTTAGCTACACTTAGGCTATTGCGACCCTATGCAAAATTATTAGGGACTTATCCATATTTATATGAACTTAAACAATTAACCAAAAAGAAATATAATGATGCTAGTTTTGTAAAATCTAATTTTACGAGTGAACACTCACTACTAAGCATTGTAAAAGAAAATTGCAGGGCATGGAAATCCTCATTGTTGTAAGGTAAGGTGATTATTCGACAGAATTGTTAATAAACGATTCTGTCGAAGTATCATGTATTTTAAATTTTATTAATAGCGCATAAATAAATGATGAGAATTGATGAGAAATAAATTAATTTTAATTTTTTTGACAATAATTGTTTTTTTACTAACGATGCTTTGTGCGCATGCACAATTGAGCTTTCATATAGTAGGCGTCAATAATACTCTTTTAACAAATATCAATAAAAGATTAGATTTATTTAATCAATCAATTGACGACTCTCTGTCATCATCGTCAATTAATGAAATTGCAAAACAAGGAGTAACCGAAATTCGCAGTGCTTTAGAACCCTTTGGTTATTTTAAATCAAAAATTATCTGGTCACAGTCACATCATCAAGATAAATGGTCAATCAGTTATGCAATTGAACCTGGAATAGCAGTAAGACTCAATAAAATTGATATACGTCTTTTTGGGCCTGGAAAAAGTAATGAAAAGTTAGCATTGTTTATCAATAATTTTCCTCTTAAGTCTGGACAAGTATTTGATGCGAATGCATATAATCATGCTAAAGAAGAATTATTTACCCTTTTAAACGTGAATGGTTATATAAAAAATACCATCAGACAGAATAAAATTTATATTGATATTAAACGCAATCAAGCTAATATTATTTTATATATTGAAACGGGGGACGAATATAAATTTGGGCCTGTTACTTTTACCTCAAAGGGATATTCACCACAGTTTTTAAAACGATTTATTAATTTTACTTCCGAAGATCATTTCTCAAGCAAACGACTCAATAAATTGCAACTAGCATTAACTGAGAGCCCTTATTTCCAGGATGTTTTGATTACACCTGACCTTGACCATATTGATAATTACCAAGTTCCTGTTTTATTTTCACTGACGCCTCCAAAATCACAGCGTTATAATTTGGGCTTAGGTTATGGCTCATTGTCTGGTCCTCGTTTGATAGCAGGAATGAATTTTCGTCGCTTAAATGGGTGGGGACATCATTTTGATGCTCAAATTAAGCTTTCCGCCATTTCTTCAGGAATTGCTGGTAAATATTATATTCCCGGGACTAATCCATTAACGGACCAATGGATATTTGGGGCAAACTATCAGCGTTTTTCCCCAAAAAATGGTCTCAGCAGGTCAACAACTCTATCAGCAGGTTACATGAAAAAATTGTCGAAATGGCAATTTAGCACGGATCTAAATTACTTAACAGAAAGCTTTCAGGTGGATGGGCGACATAGAGACTTCAGCCATTTACTTTATCCAAATTTAAATATCTCTTATGTAAAATCAAATGATTTATTAAATCCTAGCAGTGGAATATCTTTTAATATCTTTTTACGTGGTGCCAGCGATTCTTTACTTTCATCGACTAATTTTTTACAAAGTGAAATTACAACGAAATATTTATTTAGCCCAACAGAATCAACACATGTGATTTTAAAATTAGATTTAGGTTATACGACTGTTAGCAAAATTCAAAACTTACCGTTGTCAATGCGATTTTTTGCTGGTGGATTAAATAGTATTCGCGGGTATACAGATCAGAGTATCGGTCCAGGAAAATATTTATCAACTGGCAGCATAGAATTACAGCAACGTGTTTATGGTAATTGGATGGGTGCAGTTTTTTACGATTTAGGTACAGCTGCTGATAGGTGGGGTACGAAACTCAGTCGCAGCGAAGGGGTAGGAATTATTTATCAATCTCCGATTGGACCCATTAAGGGATATGTTGCTAAAGCATTAAAAGGACAAAAATCTACGTATTCATTAGAATTTAGCATAGGACCAGAATTTAATGCGTAAATTCTTAAAAATAATGGCATGTTTTTTACTTGTGATTGTTATGGGCGTGTATTGCTTGTGCTTTACTCATTTTGGCTTATCAACTATTTTCTTTTTAGCGAATACAATTATTCCTGGTGAATTACAAGCTCAAATTCAACATGACTCGCAATTAAACCGCATGACGCTCAATAATGTTTTATATCATAACGATAATATCGAAGTATTTATTGGTACATTGAAATTCAAATGGCTTCCTGAAAATTTATTTAATAAAAAAATACACATTAATCTTCTGGAGATTGATTCAATTAAAATTAAGCAAATAAAAAAGAAGGGAAATCAAGAAACAAGCTATCAATTTAATATAAGAGATTATTTAGATTACTTAACATATTTTTATATTGATAATGTAAAAATTACGAATGTTTCTTATGATAATATCTCGCACTTTCATATTAAACAACTCATATTTAATGACAATAAAGAATTAAACGTGAGCTCAGATTATGGCGATATCACAGTTGTAATTGACAAGAAGATTTCATTGGCTTGGCATTTGCATATTCCAAAACTGCAGTTGCTTGCTCCATTTATGCATGGCAAGTTAAGATCAGAAGGTAAAATCACAGGAACAATGCGAGCTCCCCTCATTGCTGCTACTCTTGAAGCACATGATCTTATTCTCCCCAACGGGATTAAATTAGCAACTGTTTCAGGCAAGATTCAATCATCCTCTATAAAGAATTTGCTGGTGACATTGTCCGGAAAGCAAGTTCAGTATCAAAAATTAAAATTCCCTGAATTTACTTCATCTACTCAAATGCAATTTTCTAGGAATGCTATTCATGCGCTATCTGATATAGCAGTTGGCAAGCAAAATAAAATCAAAGTAACAACAACTTTACCCGCATTCGATAAATTAAACGATTTTGAGCAACCACTCAGCATATTCTCTGACTTTGAGATGAAAAAAATAGAGCAGTTGTTACCGACTAAACAAATTCGCGAGGTAAGAGGCAACTTAACAGGCTCTCTAAAATTAACTGGAAGTATTGGTCATCCAATTATTTCGCTTGCAGCTAATTTAAATAATGGTCAGGCAACCATTCCAACTTTGTATACCAATTTAACAAATATCTTTTTGCATGCTAATTATAATAATAACCAACCGCTTCATATTCAAGGCACTTTTAACATTGGTAAGGGACAGGGGAAGCTGAATGGAGACATTCATTTTAATGATCCAACACATTTTCTTACTGCACAAATCCAAGGTGAGAGTTTTACTATAAAATATCTAGATGAATATTTAATTACATTGTCTCCTAAATTAAATATTGCATTCAATCAAAATGTAGTAGACATAAAAGGAAAAGTAAATGTCTCTGATGCGTTGATTGCACCACGTGATTTAAGTCAAGTAGTTACAATGCCTAAAGAAACAGAAATAGTTGGTGCTAAAACTAAGTCACAATTTCAATCAATTCCTAATCTTACTTTAAACATTGATTTGAATCTCGATAAAGTAAAATTAATTTATCAAAGTCTTAACATTCTTCTCACAGGACCTTTAAGCATTTCACAGTTGCCGGATAAAATGCCGACAGGAGTAGGAAATTTAACAATTACAAAAGGCACTTATAAAATATTTGGACGGGTTTTAAAAATTAAACAAGGCCAAATTCTCTATGCGGGAAATTCATTATTCAATCCAGGATTAAATATTAAAGCAACACAATCATTAGATAGAGTGAGTTTTTCGCAGGATCAAACCCAATTTTTTGCTGGTAATAAGGGCCCTGCTATTTATTCTGGTATGGATAAATTAACAGTCGGTGCTTTTGTGCAGGGCGAGTTAAATCAACCCAAAGTGATGTTTTTTTCTGATCCACCCGGATTAAGTCAAATGGATATTATCTCATATTTAACGTTCAGCGTGCCGCGTTCACAAATCACCAATGCAAATCAATTAGCTTTTTTAAATACTGCACTGATCTCAACTAAAGAAAATTCAGGTTTACCATTAAGCAGTCTTACTAAAAAAATAGAAGACAAATTGCGTTTGTCGGAATTTTCAATTGGTTCAACTGAAATTTATGACACAACCACCCATACTAGCAAACAAGCAACAACTCTCAATATCGGACGCAAATTTGGCAAGAATTTATCGATTCATTATAAAGAAGGTATAATGACGTCAGTCTCAATATTAAGCCTTCAATATAAAATTAATAAGAATTTTGCTATACAAACTGAAACCAGTAGTTTTGAATCTGCAGCAGATTTATTATACGTCATTGAATTTGATTAAATGCGAGGGGGGTCAGGCGCATCCGGAAGCGCGTTTGCATTCACGCCACCACTTGCTATTTAATCTACTTATTTAATAATATTTGTAGGCAAGCACCATTAATTGAATTGTATCGTCTTTTCGCGCAACAAAATGATACTATAGTAGTTTGTTTTAAATAACTGTAACATTATTTATTAATAACACAATGAAGGAAATAGTATGTTTAAACCAACCAAATTATTAGGAATGTTAACCCTCATCGGTTGTTTGTCTCTTAACGTCAGTTTTGCAGAGCAAACAGCACCAACAAAATGTCCTATTCTAGCAGCATCACAATTTACATGGGATACTGCTATGCAAAACCAAGGTGTGTGGTCAGTTGTACAATTCAAGAATAGATATAACACAGACCAAGAGTGGACTCTTTTTGCTGCACCAGTACTAGCTTCTTCAGAACAAGAAGCATATGCACAGGCTACAAAATTAGCGCCAACACTAAGTCTAATTGAAGGGCCAATAGCTGATAGAGATGAAAAGGGTCAGCAAGTTTGGTGTTGTCTCTACGTGGGAGAAGAAATTTTTGGCATTGCAATTACGCCACCAAGGGATACTACAGCAAATAGATTAATGAAATTTGTTCGCAGACATCACTAAAAAGTAGTTTTCGCCTCTCACTGTTATGTTGGGGCGTTGAATTAATTCTCAGAGTAGTCATTGCTGTAAAGGTTACATAATTCCCTTGATGAAGTGTATAAAACCACTTCATCAAGGAAGAATAATAATGGGACTTAACTCTAAAGACGAAACATTAAAGAAAAACCATATCCAGAAATGCCGATTCCTAATAGCTGACTACGAATTGGTCAAGCAAAAGAAACATCCTGTCTACCAACTAGTTAAAGTTGTTATTCACGATCATTAGAAGTGTGTCTGCGTAGTCAAATCTTACTGCCTTTTCAAAGAGTTAGCAGCAGAATGTGGGGCATCATACTTTGCTTCTTCTCGACAAAGATAAGCTTTGATCTGGTCAAGCAATTGCTCATCGGTGGGTGTAGAGAGGATCGTTTGATATGTTTTTTTATCAATTGTTTTTCCATTTGGATCAACTTTTTTATTATCAGACTTGCTGGCATTAAGCATGAGATAAGCTTCCCGATCATAAGCAATACCATGATAGCGCACGGGGTCGCTGAATACTTTTTTACTCAAGGGACAGATAAATTCAGAAGGAACATTGATGTGTAATAGATCGAATCGTGCAGAAAGTGGCAGGTGATCACGTATCAGCGCAGGAACGGCTGGATCAGTTGCAAGCGCCAGAGCTGTTTTGCCATCGCGATCACAAGCTTCAATGTTGGCACCTTTCTCAAGGAGTAATGACACAATTTCCTGATTGTTTTTTGTGGCCGCAACTAAGAGTGGTGTTAAATCTCGCTCGCGGTCCCATGCCAGATATGCGGGAGACGGAGACCACATGCTACTAAACTCATAATATTTTTTCTCTTTATTGCCGTATTTTTCTTCCAAATTGCATCCTGATTCAATCAATAATTTTGCAATGTTGGTAACCCCTAGATCAATTGCGAGTGTTAAGGCGTCGCCTTTTTGGAATGTGTAAGAATTCATATCACCTGATACCACAATGGAATATTTTACGAGATTATCGTGATAAGTGCAGCCACACAATTCAGTAATTTTGTTGATTAGTGCAGCATCGTTCGAAATTTTTTCGCCATAACGGTAACAGCTATCATCAATTTCTTTTGATTTTGCTGCTACTTCTTTTAATAAGTCAGATGCTTCAGAACCACGTAATACTTTTGAATTTTGATGGCCAAAATGTACGGTGCATTCTTCATTTTCACCTATCACCAAAAGCGTGCTGCCATCTAAATAACGGCCTCTAAAGTTATCACGCAAATATTCATGGCTGACAACCCGTCGATATTCTGCTTTTGCAAATTGTTGCAGTAACATTGCCACACATTTTTCGCTATTTGCCAACACGGCTTCGATGAGCAGTGAGTTCTTTCTTGTCATGATGCATGATAGTTTAACCTCTCGACGTTCAATGAGAGTGTGACGATTATCATGGGCTAGATTCACAACACCTGCTATTTGCGATGCCAATGCGTTAATATCAACATCGGCAAACTCTATATCATAGTCGCCAGCCAGCCGATGTCCCCATCCATTGATCTTATTCATTTGTGCGTGTAATTTATCTGCCAAATGCTTGATAAGAAACAACAATGCCTCTGGTTGATCACCACGAATAGCATTGTGTATAGCATCACCTGCCAATGGATTATCGTTCCACTCTTTACTGTTACGAGCATGTTCTGGGGCGATTCCGTACTTAGAGAAGTGAATGTCAGCGCCATTTTCGAGCAATGACTTAATCGCTTCAATGTCGCCTTGTTGACAGGCTTGCAGCAATGCTTTATTGGGACTGGTTAAATCATATTTTGATTGTTGCGCTTGTGCTTTGGCAAGACTTTCTTGTTGTTGCTTGAGCTCCTCTTTTCTCTTATCACGCTCCGCTTTCTTTCTTGCTTCTTCCGCCTCGATACGTTCAATTTCAGCTAATTCTGACTGATTTTTAATAGTAGTCAATGCAGTCTCAATGTCATTGTGTTGCATATTCAATATTTCCTTGTTTATATCTGAAGGTTAACTGCCACATCCTATCACTGCGTTTTATTATTTACCAGTAGAATGAGATAGTACCTGGGCGTAACACTTAGGCAAGCATCATTGTATAGCAGGGATGCTTTTTAATTTAGCATTCTCTATGATTCTACCGAGTGTGATATTTTTTTGTGCCCTCACCTCAGGATTACTGAATGTCCAAAGTTCACCGGTACCATCGATGGCAACAGTCCACATGAGATGATGTTCGGCGCCATAATCAAGCACCAGCCATGCTAAACCAGGGCCTTTTGGTGTATCAAGAGGGATAGGAGGGTTGAGTTGTAAGATTGTCATTTATTATGCTCTGGATTATGAAATCAAGGCGCTAAATATAGCATGAGACAATATGAAAAGAAAGTTAAAGAAGTATCAATAAGTCATCATTGCAGCACATCTTCAACCGTCATTTTTCGTCAAAATCCGTCTGGAGCAAATTCAAAAAATGAACATAAAAACGCCTTGGTGTTTAGTGGGTAGATTTTATTGATTTTCCATCACAATGGGTTTGAGTAATGGGTGTGGATTGTGCATCCTCTTTTTTTGCTTTCTTAAATAAGCCACAAGCATCATTTGGCTCTACAGTTAAGCCTATTTTTGTCAGCTCCCCACAAATTATGTTTTGCGCTTGTATAGGAAGATCATGAAATCCTTCAAAATTAAGCGAATGAATAAATACACGAACTGATTGCCATCCGCCATCACTTTTATATAAATCATTTATATTCGTGGCATAGTCAATGAGTAATCCTTGATTCCATGTATCGCATATTATACCTGTGACAGAATTTAAAAATTCCATTGTCGCTGTTTTATCTTCTATCTCGATATTATTATTAATGTTGCTATCGATCAATAAAAAAGCATGATTACCAAATCGAGTATCTGTTGGATGACCCCCTAAAACGACCTCCGCAATTTTCAACTCTAGACCATATTTTAACTTATGTTTAAGCAATTGTTTTATATTATAATCAGTAAATTCACCGCAATAACCTCCTTTTAAATGAGCAAATTGTACTGACATTAAATGAGCGCGTTTAAATTGGTAAAGTGTATCTAGAATTGATTGCAGATAATTTTGTTGCTGTTGCGACAATGTATTAGAAATAGGCAGCAGTGTTTGTGCTATAGATTGATCCCATTTGTAAACCTCACGCTTCACATTATCCCTTGCGTTTAGTAACTTTGTAGCCAATACAGAATCAACAATACCATTGTTATAATCTTTTGTTTCTTTTTCGCAATTAGTATCGCCTCGAGGACAATCAACCGGCATAATGTCACCATTTTTAGTGATTAAAGTAACATTTGCCTTGTTAAGTGTTTTGAATGATTTATTTCCACAAATCTCGCGATATGATTTTTCTTTTTGCGCTTGCTGTTCAGCGATGGAAAGCGTCTTTTTGTTTTGAGGTTTATTTGGCGAATTTGTGTTTATTTTTTTTGCAACATCTAGACCATGAGCGCCACCTATGATACATATAATCATGATAGTTTGTATTTGTAGCCATTGCGATGATGTTAAGTGTAGACCTCGATTACGGGGTTTACGCTTGGCTGTTTTTTTTGCAGCAGGTGGAATAGCTGCAACTTTTCTTTTGCTACGCGGTTTACGTGGAATGCGCACATAAATGCTAGCATGAGTTTTTTTGCGCTCTTGATTTAATCGAAATTTTTCTTGCGACGCTTGCTGTTGTCTTATTGCGTCTAATGGTTGCTGGTTTACAAGATTTTTCGTTTTACCGTGGCTCTTATTTTGTTGTTTATATTGCAAATTATTTGTGTTGCGATGCATGATAAATTACCCAGATAGTTAATGATTTTAGGTAATTATACTTGCTCATTCTTAATAGAAAATTAAATCGACTAACTTTATGTTGTACCAAAGCGATTATGTCCCCTCTCATAGTGCATGACGACCATTGCCATTTGGGAAAGCCTGTTTCGCTGTTTCGTCAGATTCAGACTTGATTATTATTGATTAGTAGAGTCGCTTGAGAGTCCTTTCTTGTTTGACGCTGTTCTTGACTGGTTAATATTTCGTACATTTGGTGCTCTATTCGAAGATGCAGTAGAAAATAATGTTGTTGGTACTGATGTAACTTGCGACTGCTGAGTAGTAGAAGAATTAGACATGTCGCTGCTTGATCTGCTTGATGGAACAGGCTGATAAAATGATGGCATCACAGGAGGCATAGGCGGCATATAAGACATGCCAGTATAATAATAAGGCACTGGATTGTAAGAGAATGGAGCAGCAGGAGGCATAGGCGACATATAAGGCATATCAGGATAATAATATGGCACAGGATTGTATAAGTTGGGAGCAGGATGTGCTGTTGCAGTGGAAGTAGAATGTACTCTTTTTGCATTTGATTTTTTTGACGCTGTATTTGTTTTGACTGGTGCGGCAGTATTTGCAGCAGTATGTGGTGTGACAATTGTCTTAGCAGTTGTTGTACCTGTATTCGTAGTTGTGGCAGTTGTATTAGTAGTAGCTGCGACACTATCAATAAGTTTTTTTCCTTTAATTTTAATTATTACTCTTCCTGAGTTTGGATATTGCAAATCTATTTCATAGTTCTTCTTTAAAGAATCTATTATTTCGTTTGTTGCTGCTTTACATGAACGATCTTCTTTAGATTCTAAACCAATGGTACGATTGCCTTTGCCATAGATGACACTAAATTGGCAAATGTCCGGAAGGCGCTTAATAAATTCATTTAATAAATAACATGAACCGTAATAACCCAAGCCATGCAAATCTAATATTTTTTTTGACATCGCTGAACCAATAATACTGTTCGTACTTTGTTCGTTCTTATGCTCAGATAACAATGCTTTCAGCATAGGGATATTATTCAATGCGTGAGGTATATGTGCGACACCATCATAAATAATCTTTGCAAATTCAATACTTCTGTATTTAAAAGCAATCTCCAGCGTAAGACAACAAAAAGAATCGATGTTGATCTCAAAATTATTATCCAATACATGATTAATTGCATCTGAATAAAATGTCATAGCAAGTTCAAGATCATTATTTTTTAAAGCCGCACCTATCATTGCAAGATAGACATATCCACCACAAATGGTCTCTTTTTTCGCATCTTCATAAACAGTTTTTACAAAGGCGAGATCATTTTGACGGCGCGCAGCTCCAATCATGTTAAAACATAGATGACTATCAAAGAGTTTATGTTGAATGGAATCTTTATAAACTTGTTTTGCAAATTCATAATCATTATTACGCGTAGCTAATTTTATCAAAAAATTCCCCAGCGTTGTTGACGATTGACCCTCGAAAATTACTTCATTATTAATTGTATAGTAATATTTTATGTCATGAAAATCTTTCTTTTGAAAGGCTGTTTTCAGTTTGTTGTCATGATTGATATCTCGAGTAATTGACCTTGTTATGTTAGCATTACGCGCTCGATATAAATTTTTCACTGAATCACTATCATTAATGGAATTGAAATAGTCTCTTAAATTGTTAAAAATACCAATGCTTGGATACAAATCTTCTGCTAATATGTTCTTAATACAAAAAGCTAATATTTGAGTTTTATATGGAATTTGTGTCTTTATCACTTTATTGATCACATTACTCCATTCTAACATACGATCTTCTGATTGTTTGCATGCGCTCACGTTGACAGCTTTTTCTTTTAATTCTTTTATTACATCATTAATATCGATTGCTGCGTTAACTAGTTGAAAAATTTCCAAGGGTAGTGCAACGTTGTTAACATTCGCAGGGGCAATTGTAAACAGGATAATTTTATCTGCGCAATTTTTTAATCCTGATTCGTAAATAGATTTAGCTAACTCAATTTTACCTGAGTTGATTGCTTTCGAGATAAACGTACAATAAGTTTTCGCGTCTAATTTAAGCTGCGTACCAGCTTTCGCCATATCGCTGTATATTTTTTCAGCGATATCCATGCGATCATCATCAAGGACAAGATTAAATAGATTAAACATTATCTCGTATGTCTTATGGTCTACTAATTCTTTATTATTTATGATAACATCGAACAGTTTAATTGCTTCTTCAAAGTAATTATTTAGTCTAAATGTTAATATAATAGTGTTCAATATCCATGGGTTTGGATATAATCCTTTATCTAGCATAAAATTTAATAAAACAGCGATTCCTTTCGGGGTTTTAAGTTGTTGATATATTTTTTTCCTATTTCCATTCGGGCCACCACACTTGACTGTTTGACCAATTTCCTTATAAATATTTATTTCCGTTTTAAATTTACCAGTATCAGGCGTTACTAATTTTAGTCGTTGTAAAACATCATCAAAATTGACGGCCTTCTCCCAATCTATATCATCACAAAATAATTTTTTATTATTGGTTCCAACTACTTCTTGTGTGCCATTCGGTGGTTTTTGATCTGCTAGTGTACGGGTCTCTACAACAACCGTAGCTGTATTCATATTAGCTTCATTTGTATTAGGGCGGCCATTACTCATAATTAGTTTCTCGCTTTATTAAGAATTTATTAAAGATTTAAAATAATATTAACCATCTATAGTAACTCTTGTTTAGATGATAATTATTATATAGCGCTATTATTAAATAGGCCTTAAATGAATGAATATGAATGAATAGCCTGAATGAATAGCCCTGTTTTTTTAAATGGTTTTAATACATAATCCACATTAAACATTAATTTTGCCAAAAACAACCGATTACTGTTAGAATATCCAGAGCTGTAGCATTATATTTTAAAAAGGAATTAACGTGACTATATCGCTTGATGAAAGACTGGGAATAATTGAGCAGCGTCTTGCTCGAATCGAATCCAAATTTAATCTTACTTCTATACCGTTACCATCAACAACGCCACAGCCCAGTCCTCCTAAAGCTACGACCAGTGTAACTAATCAACCCGCGCAAGCCACGATGGAATCAGGTAATTTACTGGGCATCATTGCAATCATTTGTTTTGTTTTGGCAGGTGGCTTCATCATTAAACTTTCCATTGACTCAGGCTGGCTCACCCCAGCAAGGCAAATTGGCATTGCCGCTTTATTTGGATTCAGTTTAATTGGCTTAGGATTAAGATTGTTAAGGGTAGACAGAGAATATGCGAGCCTGCTTCCCGCAGCAGGCATTATTGTACTGTATCTCGCTATATTTGCAGCCCATCGATATTACACGTTGATTTCATTCGAATGGGCAATGGGATTATCAATCGTGATATCTCTCATTTGCATCAGCTTATATTTACGCATAAAACACGATCTTTATCCAATAGTCGCCGCAGTGGGTACCTATCTCTCGCCTCACCTTCTCGGTTTTAACGTAGATTCCTATTTTTCACTCTATTATTTCGTACTCTGCTCCTTGACATTTGCAATGCTGTCCATTTTAGTCAACTCTCGTATATTGACAATGATTTCAGCTTATCTTGCTATACTTGTCACGGCATCGCTTGGATCTTACCTACATCAAGATAAATTAATCGCGCAAATTTTAGCGTTACAGTTTATTATTTTTTCAATAGGCACTTATTTATATTCTCTCTATCATAAGCAATCACTCACAGAGGATGAGTCATGGTGTTTCTTTCCCGTGTTACTTTTATTTTACGGGGCAGAATATTATTATTTAAGTTTCATCAATGAAAATTTAGCCGCGTGGATTTCACTAGCGTTCGCGACATTTTTAATCGTATTGTATTTAGTCGCCAAAAAGACTGTTGCCTTGCAAAACATAGCTAGTCAACCTATGATTTTCACCTTTGTAGCTATTGTGTGCTTTCATTCTGGTTATATGGAATTGTTACCCGCTGCGGATGGTCCATGGTTGTTTGCAGCAAGTTTTATCGCGTTTGCTTTCCTACCTAATCGTTATACAACCGCTAAACATAATATACTATTTTCCATGCCAATTATCGCGTTGATTTTTCTTGTCATCGCAATTGAATATGCCAAGATGGTTTTGATGACTTTATCTTTATACCAATTCTTCTTTAATCAAGTTCAACCAATTTCCTGGTTAGCTATTTTCTGCTCCATCCTTAGCCTATGGATAGTGTTTATAAAGAAAAATAATTATTTAGAAACTAAACAAGGTTATGGCTATAATTTGCTTAGTGCTGCGCATTTTCTCGTTATCTTGTCATTGTATCACCTGACAGATGACTATGGTTCGCTTGCGGTTTCCGCATCGTGGCTGACTTATGCAACAGCCGTGATTCTCTTCGCGTTTGTACGCAAAGATAAAATCATGGCAAATTCAGCTTTACTCATATTGTTTGTCTCAACCACAAAAGCATTACTCTATGATGCTAAATCTGCGCCAACCATTATTCGGATCTTATGTTTAATACTCACGGGCGCAGTATTGTATGGTGCTGGGTTATTATTTAAAAAAATTGCCGAATGGAAAAAATAAGCCCCCGATTTGCTAAAGATATTAGGGGGCACTGAGCAATAATATTTTGTACATTAAAATAATCCTGCTCTGCTAAAGCAGAGTAATCATGCCTGTTCTGCTTTTTTCCCCCAATGTTGAGTCATTCTTGCAGCAACTTCTAACATCTGTGGAGTAAGCGCTTTTATCCAAGTCCCTACAAACGGATCATCGTGATAGATTTCCAATTTGTTTTGAATAATTTCTATATCATCAGTTGCGTAAAGAATTTCCATAAAAGATTCTTGAAAGCTCATGAGATGATCAATCGTTTCTTTCATGCCACACCTTTTTTATTAATAATTTTAACGTGACAAAATCATCGCGAAACTGTTCCGTGTCATATTGATTAGATATTGTGTGTCCGATGCGTTCAAAAATACAGACTTCAACATGAGGGAAACGAGGTAAGTGTTTTTCAAGTAGTGCAAAGACATCATCAGGAATGTTTGCATCATGGCTATCACAATAGATATCTTTATCCTGATAACTAATTGATCGATAACTGCCGCCACTAATATGAATTTCATTCACTCTATGCAAAGGTAATGTCTCACAAATTTCATCAAAAGACATATCAAAATTGAGCATATTGCAATATATATTGTGAATATCTAAGAGCAAATAGCCATCTACTGCTGCCAGCAACTCAGTAATGAATTTACCTTGATCAAGGACATCTTGCTTACTAAACGCAAATCCTAAATTCTCTATACCGACTGGAACATTCGCAATTTGCTTGATTTGTAGCAGATTATTTATCCCGATTGTTACCATTTCAGGAATATACGGCACTGACATTGGTGCACCCTGTATAAATTTATCGGTAGTTAAAAAACCAAAATGTTCTGATATGCGTTGGTAATTAAATTGTTCAACTTCACGTTGCAAGTGCTTTAACCAAAGCTCTTGACGCGCGGTACGCCTTGCGATGAGCAACGAAAAACTCACGCCATGGCCAAATAAATTATTCGCAAGAGAATAGGAAGACAATAATTCATAACAGGGTTGAGGGATGGTTTTCCCCCAACACATGTCGAAACTCCATTCAATTACATCGACTTCGCCCGATTCAAACAAAGGAGAACTAGCATCTAAAAAAGTTTGTTCCGGTTGAAGCGACAAACCAAGCTTTGGCAATTGCATGTAATCGATTAATATTTCTTAGTTGGAGTAGGCGATGGGAAAGACATCATACCGCATGCTTCACAGTCCAATAACGCACGTAAATCATCGTCAGAGTATAGTGTTTTGATAGACGCTTCACTTTGAGCAACCACTGGTTTTTCTCCTGCTGTTGCACTGAAGACCCCATTTTGTGAAGGAAAAGACATCATACCGCATGCTGTACATGGATCGATTATTGGGGTTGGTGTTGCTTGAGATTTTCTTTGCATTTTTAATATCCTTATATGAGTTTGAAAAAGTGGCTTTTAAGTACTTCTACATATTCCAAAGTAACGCATAATATCATTTACTTTCAATGAATTGCAACTATAATTAATCCTATTGTTTTTGAATGAATTTGACACCATCTTTCTACATGGCTTCTAGGGAATAAGATAGCATTTCAAAGACAGAGCTTTATAACCGCCTAAAAACATTCATACTTTACCTAAATAAACATATTAGTGCAAGTATATTTATATTAGAACATCAATTTAATTAAAGTACGGTTGAATTTAGTTGTTTATTATGATAACTTATGAATATTATGAATATACCTCAAAATGAACTTATAGCGGTTTTAGCTCAATTTAACCCCTGGTGGCGGAAGGAATCTATTCCAGACCTACCTGCTTGGCATCGAGCTGCGTTCCACACCCTATTCACCTGGGTGGCAAAACCACCAGCACCACGCGCCGTATTGTTATCTGGCGCGAGACAAATCGGAAAAACAACTTTATTACTGCAAACGATTAATAAGTTGATCGAAGATGGCATTCCGCCTGCCAATATTCTTTATGCGACTTTTGACCACCCGATTATTAAACTTGCGGGGATTGATGCCGTACTCGAAGCTTGGCGTGCGCGAGAACCAAAACAGGATGGTCAAGAATATTTATTGCTTGATGAAGCCCAATTTATAAGAGACTGGGGCACATGGGTAAAGCATCAGGTCGATTTCAATAAAAGTCGGCGAATAGTATTCACTGGCTCAGCAATGCCTTTAATTCAAGATAAACAAGAATCAGGAGTAGGTCGCTGGCATACGATACGGTTAACCACCCTCTCATTTTTTGAATATCTACAACTCAAAAAGCTGAATCTTCCAAAGCTCCCCACATTAAATTCGCTAGAGAAATTATATCAATGGGAAGATAAACAATTCTATGAAACAACTGAAATGGCAAGTGTTTATGTTGGTCATTTTCATGAATATCTTGTAAGAGGTGGATTTCCACAATCTGATTTAATTGAAAGTATTAATCAAGCACAAAAATTATTACGTGAAGATATTATCGACAAAGTATTAAAACGTGATATGACTGCACTATTTGGTGTTCGCCGCGTTCTTGAACTTGAGCAAACGTTTTTGTATTTATGCATGCATGATGGCGGAATTCTTGACATGCCTGATTTATGTGGCAATCTCTCAGTAAAACGACCAACTGCACAACATTTTATTGAATTATTAGAAGCAACTTATCTCATTTATCGCTTGCAACCATTTGGTTATGGTAAAGATATCCTTCGTGGAAAATTCAAAATATACATGGCTGATGCCGCTATTGCACCGGCAGTATTACTTAAAGGCAAAAGCGTATTGGATGACTTAACTGCTTTAGGTATCGCAACAGAGACAGCGGTGTTTAAACACCTGTATGCAAGTCTTTATCCACAAAATATTCGTTTTACTTATTGGCGTGGCAGCAAAGATGTAGAAGTTGATCTCGTAGCAGAAATAGGCGGAGACATCGTACCATTTGAAGTGAAATACAGAAATCAACATACCGGAATTAAAGACCTCAAAGGTCTCTTAGAACTCTGTGAAAAGAAAAATATCAAACGAGGATATGTGGTCACAAAATCATTAAACGATTTTGGGGTGTTACAGAATACCGGTTTATCTAATACTCACATTATGCGTATCCCTGCACCGTTACTTTGTTATTGGATGGGTGAAGCTGAATTAACCCAAATGAATTCTAGTGATCTGTAGTAGTCCGAAGCTATAGACCAAAGGATTGAGCTATTCTAAATTAAGGTATCTCATCCCCCTAGAATACGTCTCCAATGAAAATCTTCCATTATCATAATTCAAGAGAGCATATCCATCCTTTGCATCAGGTAAATTAATGTTCCACATTTTTTTGAACCAGTAATCTTTTTTTGGAATAGTCCGCTTTATTAGTTCAAGTGCTATTCCTACTTCTTCTGTAAATTGTCCAACTGTATATTGCTCTTCAATCAAGTCAAGGTTTACTTGTAACCAATCTAACGACTCATTCATTTCACGTATCGTGAATTGATTCCATACGCAAGTATACGGAGCGCCCATGTGACCGCTGATCCAAAAATTTGGCATAAAATTCGATATCAATCTAGTTAACAGTGGTTCTTTGCCAGGGCTAACATGTGAAACAAAAATAGATGCTTTACCTTTATGCTTCACATTGTTGTATAACACGCCAAACTGATGTAATGTTGCCCAAACTTTTCCACTATTGCCAGCTATCGGTTTATCAAATAATTTTTTACTTACTAAAAAATTTCCACCTAACCCATATAGCGTAAATTCTAAATTCTCATTGTTGCTAAATGAATAAACATTTTGTTCATCCAGCATGTTCAAATTTTCAACTTGTAGTCCTTCCCTTATTTTCTTGAGCACCTGTACATCTTCATGATTGCCATAAACTGCATAGACTGGAACAATGAATCTTTTCTCACCAGAGATATAATTAGGAAAATCACCTAAAAGTTTGTGATTATTTACAATGTCCATTAGTATTTTTCGATCTGTCTGCTTATCTATTTTGTATTGATTTCTCACCTGAGAATGCGTTACTAATAAACGCAACTCTCGCTGACTCAATCGTTTTATACTTAATTCATCATAAAAACCAAAATCACCTGCGTGAATGATAAAGTCCGCTTTTGTTTGGATAGCTAGTTCGTTGATGATATCCAGTTTACCATGTGTATCACTGAGCAATAATATCTTGTACATTAAAAAATTCCTATTAATTCACATCAGATTTCATGATCGAACAAACTCTGCTAAAGCAGCGTAATCATGCCTGTCTGCATCTTTCAGTGCTCTAATATATTGCTTGCGCGTCGTTCCCTCATTTTCCAATTTATGTTCCCCCCAAGTAAATCGCGATTGGCCAGTCTGTACTAATAATAAATCAGTCATTAAACGTGCATGACGACCATTTCCATTTGGGAAAGGATGAATCCAAACCAATCGGTGATGGAAACGATAAGCAATTTCATCCATTGGATAGCTACTATTGATGACTTGATAAGCCACATCATCTAGCAATTTTTTCAATTCGGTTGTAATCATTTGAGGATCAACGCCAATATTTTTTGCGGTACTTCTAAATACGCCCGCCCATTTCCATGTGCCATCGAACATCTTCTTGTGTAAGAGTTTCGTAAATTCGATAGTAAGGAAATTTCCATGATTTGATACTGCAAATAACCAGTTTTGCGCTCTTAGAATATTAGCAGCTTCCCATTCATTCAATTGGCCTTGAGTCGTTATGTGCGGAGGAATCAACCCATCGATTTCATTGGGATCAAGCGGTGTGGCACCTGTTGGATATTCAAATTTCATAATTATTTTTTCTTTTGTAAATTTTCAATTAATTTTTTCAATAAGTCAGTTTGGTCTGCTTGTTTTTTATTTTTTAGATGATATTGAATGAGAGCATTTTTTAACGCATTGATAAATTCTGGATTTTCCAATTCACTCATCAAGTCAAGATCAATTTTGCTGTCTCTTTTCATTTGTAACAAGCAATCATTTAATTTATTAAAAAATATATTCCTCCAACCTTTTTTGGTTGGAATTTCATTATTTTTCTGTATTTGTTGATAAACAGCCTCAGCTAGGCTGTTTAATTTATCTGATGGTGCCCAAATTTTTTTATTTAAGTGTTCCATTAAACTTTTGGCGAGTTCATTTTTTTGATTTTTTAAAACATCGGCATCCACGCTCTGCGCTTCTAACGCCATCGAATGGGCTATTCTACCTACTCTTTCATTTGCAATTTGTGCAGCGCGTTTTTTTATTATGTCTTCTAATGAAGAGTTATTTTTTGGCACAATGGCGTACACTAATTCACACTCCATTGCATTGGCAGCTTCTTGTAAACTACGTAACGTAACGGCATCATGAATTTCTGCATTTTCCAACTGAGTAATACGTGAGCGCGTCACGCCAAGACGGTTAGCGAGTTGCTCAACTGACATGCTTAATGCCATACGCACCGTTTTTACCCATCCAACTCTAGGCTTGCTATATTTTTTGCTAACAGCCCGCCATTCTTTTAATTGTTTATCGAGTTGATTGATCATCAGCCAATTAGCATTCATGTGTCACCTAAAATGGTTATATATTCATATACAAAGCATAACATATTTGTGAATATATTTATATACAAAATGTAATAATATTTATATAAATATATATACAAAAATACGATGAATATATACATATTTATAACATAAAATTCAATAACATATTGATATTATTAACAGTTAATCTGTGGTTAAGCGCAATGTAAATTAATCACCATAAACAATGCGCCTTAACATGCATATCCTTACCCGCTATCTTTTTAACCTTATCAAATATATCCGGCGCACAGTAATACCACACCTCATTAATATGATGATATTTCCAATAACTCCTAATAATATCCGCCAATCTTTTTTTACTCTTCATCGTCAACTCAACTTCAATTGCAATCTGCATCTCATCAGACAACACCAAAAGCCCGTCTGCCAAGTGATCGCTCTTTTTGCCAATGCCACTCTTCATGAATTTTTCTTGTTTGATACGCCTTTCACCTATCCATTTTGCATCTGGATATTGCATCATTAACTGAAAATACACATCAATGATTGCTAATTGATGCTCATAGTTATCTTTTGGAATATTTTTAATACAAGGCAAATCAGTATATTGTGCACCACGTCTTGTTAGATAAAATACGCCATGCTTGCCATGAAAAACCATCTCATGAGTAACCAACTCAGCATCTACCAACCTTCCCATAACCTGATAGGCTCTCTGTTTTCGCAAGTTAAATTTTTTTCCTATCTGACCTATTTCACAAAACCCAAATTCGTTAATAAAACGCATTATTTCTCTGTCTCGATCAGTTACCTGCATAAATAACCTCTCTTATTTAATACACATAATTTTTTTAAAAATGAATACCCACTGCCGCGAAACGCTGCGCCGAAGGCGACTGACCACCCGATAAGTCGAAGACGATGTTATTGGGTGGTCAGCCGTCGAGGCGCAGCGAGAAACGCGCTACTAATTGGTTTAGAAGATACCGGCCTCCTATAATCTGTTTAGCGACCTTGGTATAGATACATGCGATGGTAGTTGCGCTGTTGCGTTGCTTAAGCAACGCAACGACGCAACTACAAGGGTGAAGCTGAAGCAGTAACTCTCCCTTCTTGATTAGCACGTTTCAAATGACGACATACGTTTGATTTATCAATATTGAGTTTTTCAGCAATCTCTTTCTGTTTAAAACCTTGATTCGTCAAATTGACTACTTGATCATAAGATGAACCCGCAACAGGTCTTCTTAACCATTCGTGTGTTTCATTCTTATTGACTAATTGTGCTTCAAATGGTTCGGCATCATCGCCAAGCCTTGCACTGGAAGCCAAGGCGATAATATATTTTCTCGTGGCGGTAATTGCATCTTTACAAAATCGTAAACGTTTGCAATATTGAGTGCTGGCAGTTGCAAATGAGGCACTGCCTTTTGGATCAACTCTTTCACTGAAGACATGACCATTAACTTGCCCCCTTTCTAAGATTTGCTTGTGCAGTTGATGTATGACGACCTGCGGCATTCAGCCATGCATCAAGGTCTTCTTTGAAATAAAAAATCCTGCCGCGTTTTATAAATTTAGGACCACTGCCATCACTTCGCATCATAGACAAGAATTAAAAGCAAAAGCTGGCACTATTAATCGCGAACTGTCTGTGATTTCTCATTTAATCAACAAAGCAATCGATTGGAGATGGCTAGATCATAAGCCTTGCAATATTAAACGGTTTAAAGAAGATAGCGGCAGAATTGTATATCTCACCACAGAACAAGTTGCGAAATTGATTGAAGCAGCGAAACAAGATCAATGCCCGTATATTTACCCATTCATTCTGATTGGTCTTGGCACATCAATGCGTCGCATGGAAATTTTGTCGATTCGATTAGAAAATATCGATTTGAACAAACGCGTTATTTATATTCCCAAAGCCAAATCAGGCGCGCGAGAACAGCCCATACCACAATATCTGGCTGATTTTTTGCGTGGTTATATTAAAGCTGCAAAGATAGGCCAGATATGGTTATTCCCAGCAAAACTGTCGGACAGTGGGCATACGATGAATATTGAAAAGCAATTTCGGCGAGTGGTGACAGCGGCTGGTCTTCATCCGAAGGAAGTTGTGCGTCATACGTTAAGGCACACTGCAATCACGCATTTGGTGCAAGCTGGTGTTGATTTGCCGACGGTGCAAAGAATTTCAGGTCATAAGACGTTGCAGATGGTGGTGCGGTATAGTCATCAGAATGGGGAACATATCAGATCAGCAATGGATGCTTTAGAGGACAGGTATAATCTAAGCGGCGGATTTAATATTAATCACAACCAACTATTGATAAATCAAAAAGAAACATGAATAATAAATACAATAATCCTGAGTATAAAATAACGAAGATGATGCGATTTATTTGGTATTGAAATAATTTACTCTTAAATGTGATGACACCTGAGTAACTTAAAATCGGTACTAAAACGCAAAAGACCATAAAATTTATAAAAATAGAAACATAATTCAGAAGTGGCGGTGGAGGTGTATATTCACTCCATGGATAATGGTTTGCAGGATAAATCATTCCGTAGATTATGCTATGAATAAAGTAGCCGAATAGCAGGAGAAAGACACATATTAAAGATAGTTTTAGACGTTTCATTGATGTTTCTCAAATAACTCTTGTGCACCGTTTGGCGACCAATGAAATTCCAAATGGCTGAGCCTTGAAAAGCTAATGAATAAATCACCCAATTTAGATAAAATCGCTGGGTCAATAGGATGAATAGAAAATTTGGATGTTCCTTCGTCCGGCTCATCATTATTGTAATTTATAGCAAACTGAAGAGCACAATGCCCCCAAGCATCGATGGCATAGGCTTTGATTCTGAAAAACCGATAAACTTTTTCATTAGGGTCTTCTGATCCATATATATAGCAGTATTCATCTGGTATTTTGGCTGGAAATGCTTTTAGTGAGTTCCCTATTTTTTCTAAATCCTCAGGATTACAATAAATATCAACCTTGCTACTAAAGTTTCCATTTGATATCAAAAATTCAATTTGAAGAACATACGGCTCTTCGTAGGGATGACGTCTAACAATAATGTAGGGAGTATAGGTTTGTATCATTACTATTTGCTCAATTACACCAAAATTACACACACTTTTCTTATTATTTGGAGGACGACATCATAAGTAGTTGATTCTATTCTGGGCCCACTAGGACTTGAACCTAGGACCAAAGGATTATGAGTTTGAAAAAGTGGTTTTTAAGCACTTCTACATATTCCTAAGTAACGCATAATATCATTTACTTTCAATGAATTGCAACTATAATTAGTCCTATGGTTTTTGAATGAATTTGACACAATCTTTCTACATGGCTTCTACATGGAATAAGGCGCACATATGAAGCTGACCAAAGCATTTGTCGAGAAAGCTATCTTGCCGAATGGTAAAGATCAAGTCTTTTATCGTGATAGCGAACTAAAAGGTTTTGCGCTGCGAGTAACAGCAAACGGCGCCAAAAGTTTTGTCGTTGAAACATTGATCGGCAACAAAGTAAAACGCATGACACTTGGCAAATATGGCAAACTTACTGCAGAGCAAGCTCGCATCGAAGCCAAGAAATTGTTGGGTAAGATTGCAACAGGTATTGACCCCATCGCTGAACGTAAAGAAAAGAAAGCGCAATCCATTACCTTACAAGAAACACTTGATGCTTATCTTATCGCAAGAAAAGAATTGAAACCGAGTACCATACTAGATTACAACCGCCTCATGAAACAAGTGTTCTCTGATTGGCAGAATAAAGCATTATTAGATATCACCAAAGACATGATTGCAAAACGTCATCGTGTATTTGGCGAGAAAAGCAAAGCACGTGCCAATTCTGCTATGCGATTGTTGCGTGCATTATTTAACTTTGCGGCTGGCGAATATGAAGATTCAAAGGGCAGATCACTGGTTCCTGAAAACCCTGTAAAACGCTTATCACACACAAGAGCTTGGTATCGCATTGATCGCAAACAAACAGTCATAAAAACGCATGAATTGCCAGCATGGTATGTAGCTGTGATGAACGTCCAAGACGAACGTAGTACTGGTAAGTCATCCATCTTACGCGACTACTTTCTATTACTAATTTTTACAGGACTGCGCCGACAAGAAGCCATCGAACTAACATGGGATAAAGTCGATTTTCTTGGCAAGACAATTACGATTACAGACACTAAAAATCATCATACACATGTATTGCCACTTTCTGATTTTCTGTTTGATCTGTTAAAAAACAGACAATCTGCATCTAATCCTGATATTCAGTATGTCTTTCCGGGCAATGGCAGGACTGGGTACAATGTTGAGCCACGCAAAGTAATGATGAAAATTATCGAGCAATCAGGTGTAACATTCACATTACATGATTTGCGGCGAACGTTTATCACTGTTGCTGAGAGTTTAGATATTCCTGCCTATGCATTAAAGCGTTTGCTTAATCACAAAATGACGCAAGATGTGACAGCGGGATATATTGTGATGGATGTGGAGCGATTGAGAATACCGATGCAAAAGATTACTGATCATTTATTGAAGTTAATGAAGGCGAAAGCAAGTGGACAAATGCTTTCTTTTCCTCAACATAAAATAGATTCGCTATAGGATTCACCATGACGACAAAAAAATCTGGGCGTTATTCACTCCCAATAGAAGAAGGCTTTGAACCTGGCTCCAATGATGAAGTACTGAAAAATACACTTGGTATCACAACTAAAGAAGAAATGGACATATTGGAAGAGCGAGAGTTAGAGCGCACTGAATTAGAACTAGTTGAACTATTTGATGAGAACCATCAATTCACTGCTGATGATGTTTGCAACATTCATGAATTGTGGCTTGGTGACATCTATCCCTTTGCAGGCAAATATCGCACAGTTAATATGTCAAAAGGCGATTTTTTATTTGCGCAATCAAGTCGTATTGCATCCTTAATGAATACATTTGAGAAAGAATATCTTGCCAAATATACGCCTTGTCATTATGACGACACGGATGAATTGGCGCATGCGCTTGGTGTGGTACATGTTGAGTTAATTATTATTCATCCCTTTCGCGAAGGTAATGGCAGAGTCGCTCGCCTACTCTCAGACCTAATGGCAATCCAAGCAAAAAGATCGTCACTAATCTATTCGCTTATTGATCAAACAGAAAATGAGCAAGGCTTTGATAGCTATATTAAGGCAATACATGCAGGATTTAGTGGGAATTACGAGCCAATTGCACAAATTTTTAAGAAGCTGCTCGGTCAGTCGGTTTGATTGATTTTTGATAAATCTTTTTGTCTTTACGATGAGAAATTTCTCGACACACCGCTCCCTTTTGCGGAGGTTTCACGCCCTCAACACCAGAAGAAGTTCTCACTGAACGAGCAATTCTCAGCTTTCGTTCAGCCGCATCTTTAAGGTATGGATTAGTTTCAATCAATGATTTCTTTTTCATACTTTAATTATAGCAAAAAATGCGAGCCTTAACATCCTTGTAACTCATTGTTTTTACAAACTGGATTTTGCTATAGGATGACTCTTGTAGAAACAAGCAAACAACTGCGCTCGAGCCCTACGTTTGCACCTGACCAACCAATAAAAGCATCTTTGACTTATTGGTTGGTCAGGCGCAAACAGAGAGCTGCGCACTGATAAATTTCTGCAGCACAAAAAACGATATGGTAAGGTTTAACTTACCATATCCTCTTGGAACATATACAAAACTACCTAGCATTTTCTTTGATTACTTGGTGATACTGTTCCTGTATTATTTTGTTGCAACTTATTCAACATCTCAGCAATTTGAATTTTACAATCTTGAGGCAATCTTTCATCTTTTAACTGTTCTCTCAGCATAGTAATTGTTGGGTCTTCTTTTTTCTCTTGCTTTGATCTTTGAATAATTGCTTCTTTGATGTTTTCAGGCAATGAATCCCATGCTCCAGGCTCAACCTGAACATCAACTGCTTTTGCCGAATAAAAAAATGTGGGTCTACTTTGTGACATTAGTGTGCTCCTATAGATTAAAATTTTCTCAACAATAATTATTAAGTAATTTTGGGTTTCTGAAGGTAGCTTTCAGTTTTATCATAATTAACATCTCGTCCTGCTATCCATTTTTCATATTGAGTATGGAAAAAGCCATGTGTACATCTTCCTTCATCAAGCATATAGGCGGGTGATTTATGACGATGTGATCTTGTGTTAGAATAAGTTTGATCAGCTCCCAACTCTATTAATACTTTAACTGCCTCAGCCCGTCCTTCTCTTACGGCGAGAAGCAAAGGACTATACCCATCATCGTCACGTACATTTACATTGGCGCCATGAGCACACAAGTCTTTTATTAATGCAACATCACCAAGCTCTGCTGCATAACAAAGAGGTGTGGTCTCCCATATTGATGCATAGCCGATTGAACCAAGTAATTTTGCGCAAACTATTGCTTGTTGACCATCAAGTGATTTGGTTATATCAAAACCAGCGGCCTCTAATTTTTTTAACGAAGTATAACTTTGTAATTCAGATATTCGCATCATGGCAACACCTCATAATAGTTGATTGTAAAAGCATTTTTTTAATTCATGCAAAGAAGTGAATTTTTATTATGCAGCATTATAGATGTTGATAAGATGAGAAACAATACGGTAAAAAATACCTAATGAAGTGATCTAATTTAATTGAGTCGTATGGTCGACTCAATTACCTGCCAAAACTGACAAAATGTTGTTTTGAACAACATAGCCAAAGAGAATAATCTACCTGTTACTGCGTTTTTAGTCCGTAATGAGAATAAATTTAATATTCGCTGGATCACACCGACTAAGCAATAGCGTGTCGATAAAAGTGAGGTACATTGCTTATTTGCTAACTGGATCAATTTTGAGAAATTGTATATTTAGACTTTTGATGTTTGAGTATTTTAAGACAAAATTATGACCGTCAATAGGATAGAAGCGATCCTGAACTGATTGCACAGTTTTTTCGCCGTGTTCTGATACGTGATCGTTCTCAATGCTTCTACGACGAGTCTCTATTAATATCAATCTATCTAATTCCCCACTTTTATCGAGATAATAAGTCTCCAGATAGCCGGTGTATAAATAGCCTTTTCCTGCAAATTCAACTGCGGCAGTTATAATGACAAGATCTGGCTCTCCTACTTCCCAATCAGCACCATTTAATAAGTAATACCATGGGCTATCTAATCTTAATAAATTAAATTTCGCATCAAATTTGAATTTTTTAACTATGCAATTAATTACAGCACTCTTCTTGAAATAGTTGCTGGAAAAAATAACGAT
>Ga0207073_1003_pt1 | contig 77875 bp, 81 predicted proteins | sample Alteio_BWMinHeat_65_FD_153575 | JGI IMG/M metagenome (GOLD analysis project Ga0207073, IMG submission 153575) | Enriched cells from forest soil in Barre Woods Harvard Forest LTER site, Petersham, Massachusetts, United States -... | ecosystem: Environmental > Terrestrial > Soil > Temperate forest >...
GGCAAATAAGTTTCAAGTAAAGATGCGGTCAACACCATAATGAGAATCACGCTTAAGGTTTTGGGTTGACGCAGCCAATATCTGCCCGCAAACTGCAAGACGTTTAAAAATGATAATGGCTTTGTGATGGGTCGGTGTGTTTTGGACATGAGATTATTCCAGTGACCCCAAAAATGGGGCAGTTAATTTATCAAATCTCTCATATCTCGTCAACTACTTGCAATGATATAAACCAATTGTCAGCAACAGCCGTCGTCATGGGTGGCAAAGCCATTCAAAATGGCTTACAAAACAGCAAAGTCACAACAGACAGTACGATTCGTATACCTGGGATTGGCAGCTAACTGTCATACTCTCTTGATCGTTACCGTCACATCAGCACTGACGCCTGCTACGGAGAGTTGGCCTGTCGCACTTCCTGTATTACCTGCGACATGACCAGTTAAATGCCCATACTTAGTCTTCAAGGTAATTTGTCCATCACCACATTTTCCAGGCAAGGTTGTCTCAACAGTCTGTGGACAGAGAATACTGCCCGATGATTTATTAATATGAAGATCCAACATAAAATCTCCCCGCTCATCGACTCGATTAATATTACCTGAGCCGCGATATGAACAATCTCCAATCATCCAATGAGAAACCTTGCCGGTACCGATCCAGCTTCCTGATAAATCTGGACAAGCATTCGCACTAAATGAGCTCATGAAGATATCGGCATAAGAAACCGTTGCACTTGATAAAACAGCGAGCGTTAAACCATACATAACAAACTTTTTCATGATCATTTTCCTTAACTATTTAAAGTGACAATTAACCGTTTTATTCCAAAATAACGCTGACACTGGCTTTGACAGAATTTGAGATGAAACATTGCGCATGCGCTTTCTCAAATAAATCATGTAATAACTCTGAAGAGGGTTCTTCTCCTGAAAATTGCAACTTTGGGCGTATCACCACTTGCGTAATGGCAAGTTTGCCCTCAGCATTTTTTGCCAACGTGCCGACTGCTTCTGATTCATATTCAATGAGGGATAAATTTTTGGTTGCAGCTAAATACAAAAATGTCAGCGCGAGGCAACTTGCAATCGATGCGACAAATAATTCTTCAGGGTTTGGTAAATTGGCCTTTCCCAAAAATTCAGGCGCGCTGCTTGCATCAATCGCCACACCACCGCCAAAACGCACTTGATGGGTGCGATCATAAGCTTTTGGTGTAAAATTGGACTGGTTTAACGCCCAATGGAGGTAGGATTTATATTCCATGAGTCTTCCTTTCAAATGGTGAATCTTACATCAAAAATCGCTATACTATAAGTCTTGTATGGATTATTTTTCAAGGATTAAAAATGACGACATACCTCTATACGGCAAAACTATATATCGGACAAGGCCTTGTGGGCAGCCAAGAAGGCGACGATGAAACCGCCTTATATGAGTGGATGTTAACCCAAGCGCAAAGCTTGCTGGGCGATGTGCACGGGGAGGTGGTCAATAATAAAACAGGTAAGGTCGTTCAGCGTTTTCGTAAGTCACCGCCGGATTGATTTAGATAGCTTATCACGTTGTGTCATTTATAGCTTATTCTGCTGTGCTAAATATAGCTTATTCTGTTGTATCATTGAAACAGCCCATATGAGTGGATGCTCACCCAAGCACAAAGTTCTATTTTCTATTAATCGCCCGCAACAATTGCTTCATGATCACAGGATTGGCAGCAACAATATCACCCGATTCCCAATAATGCTCACCACCTTCACCATCAGTAATCATGCCGCCTGCTTCTTTGACGAGCAACATGCCTGCAGCGATGTCCCATTTCTTTAAGCCAAATTCCCAAAAGCCATCAAGCCGACCTGCAGCAACATAAGCTAAATCTAAAGCTGCAGCGCCAACACGTCTCACATCACCGCAAATGGGCAACATGTGTTGCAAAATCGCGGTAGACTCTTCATTATTTTCAGGATGTTGATGACGTCCTGCAAACCCCGTGCCCAGCAAACACTCGTTTAACTGACGCTTTGCGCTCACCCGTATGCGTCTTTCATTTAATTGCGCGCCACGCCCTCTTTTGGCGGTAAAGAGTTCTTGCCGCATGGGGTCATAAATCACGCCATATTCGATTTTATCGCGATACATAACAGCAATTGAGACGGCAAAATGGGGAAAACCGTGAATAAAATTACGCGTGCCGTCTAATGGGTCGATAATCCATTGATAATCATCGCCTGATGTTATACCGGATTCTTCTGCCAGAATACTATGTGATGGGTAAGACTTTTGAATAATAGCAATAATTTCTTGTTCAGCGCGCTGATCAATGTCAGTCACAAAATCATTGGGATTTTTCTCGGCCACCGATACTTTATCAAGACGATGTGCAGCACGTGCGATAATATTGCCTGCTGCGCGTGCGGCTTGGATTGCAACGTGTATAATGGGCTCTCGCATCATAAGATAAGCTTCTTTTTAATGAACTAATTAGCGGCTAATCATATGATGAATTGAATGATAATGCACGATATTTTCTTGAGAATTGACTAAGTGATTGAGAATATAAACATAATTTTAATCAACACCTCACACCCCGGTAACATTGGGTCAGCTGCCCGCGCCATGAAAACCATGGGGCTCAAAAAGCTCACCTTGGTGGCACCCGAGCGCTTCCCTGACCCCAAAGCTTTGGAGCTCGCTGCAGGGGCAGATGACATCATTGAAACCGCGCACTGTGTTGATTCGTTTCAAGAAGCCATTCAAAAAGCAGGGCTTGTAATTGGGACGAGTGCACGCAATCGAGCATTACCTTGGCCCATGTTAACTCCTCGTGAGTTAGGTGCACTTGCCATTACGGAATCCACACAACATGAGGTTGCCATCGTCTTTGGACGTGAACGCATAGGGCTTACTAATGATGAACTCGAGCGCTGCCATTATCATGTTATGATCCCTGCAAACCCGGACTATTCTTCCTTAAACGTTGCATCCGCTGTTCAGATCATTGCCTATGAATTACGTCTTGCTTCATTAACCACACCCACGGAAGATGCAAAATGGGATTATCGTTTAGCAACGCATGATGAAATGGAGCAATTCTTTCATCACTTAGAAAACACCTTAATTAAACTGCAATTTTTAAAACCCAGTGCGCCACGCAAACTCATGCCACGTTTAAAACGTTTATTTTTACGCACACGCCCTGATGTCATGGAGATGAATATTTTACGCGGTATTTTGAGTGAAATTGAGGATAAAATATGATTTATTTAGATTATGCCGCAACAACGCCCATCCACCCTGACGTCAAAGAAATCATGCAACAATACCTAACGATTGATGGTGATTTTGGTAATTCAACGTCTCGTCATGCCTTTGGCAAACGCGCACTGGATGCAATTGAAATGGCACGTCAACAAGTGGCGAGTGCGCTTCATGCTGAAGCGGATGAAATCATTTGGACTTCGGGCGCAACGGAAGCCAATAATTTAGCCATCAAGGGTATTGCTGCACTCTATAAAAATAAAGGTAAACACATTATTACCATGACAACGGAGCACAAAGCAGTGCTCGATCCTTGTATGCAGCTTGAAAAAGAAGGCTTTCAAGTGACTTATTTACCCCCACTTGCAAATGGTTTATTGTCACTCGCAGCACTAGAACAAGCTTGTCGAGATGACACCATTTTGGTGTCGGTGATGGCTGTCAACAATGAAACAGGTGTCATTCAAGATTTAGCCGGGATTCGTGAAATCACTACCAAACGCGGCATTTTATTGCATACTGATGCCGTCCAAGCCATTGGTAAACTGCAATTCGATGTGTCAAAAATCCCATTTGATGCCATTTCCCTCACCGCGCATAAAGTTTATGGCCCAAAAGGTATTGGTGCTTTATTTCTGCGTAAGCGTCCACGCATTCGGGTAGCGCCTCTCATTCAAGGCGGTGGGCAAGAAGCAGGCATGCGCGCTGGCACCCTACCGACTCATCAAATTGTGGGCATGGGTAAAGCTTATGAATTAGCTAAATTGCATTTCGCCAACAATCATGGCCATATTAATCTGTTACGACAAACATTTCTCAATGACATTTTATCCCTACCCAACACGCGTTTGAATGTGGATGGCAAACACACGGTGGCGCACATTGCAAATATCCAATTTGGCAATCACATCGCAGATGCTCTATTAGAGGCAGTGCCTCATCTTGCTGCATCGACTGCTGCGGCTTGTCAAGAAAAAGGCGGCGGTGGCTCTCATGTTTTGCGTGCGATGGGATTGTCACAAGATGCAGTAAAAGCATCCATTCGTTTTTCATTTGGGCATTTTCTCACAATAGATGATGTGAAAAATGCAACACAACAAATAAAACAATTGTTTTCTGTGACATAATTTGTTAAGGTACGTTTTCACGCAATGCAAACTTCCTTCCCCCATTATGGGACATCTTAAAAAACGACTTTCACTTTATTTTAAAGGACATTCGCTATGAATACACTGCATTTATTTGAGCAATTAGTGTTAACTGCACCTCAAAAAAATTCATTCTCTGCTTTACTCACTGACGTACCCGCACCTTTGAAGCAAGCCATTTTATCTCAAGATGCTGAGTTCATTAAATCGTCAATCTCATCAAACCCATTGTATGCTGATCGAACTACGATTATTGATTATCATCATTAATGCTGAAAGGCTCATTGATATTAGTCGGATCCGGCATAACATTTTATGCTCATTTAACGCTGGAAGCGAAAACATACATTGAACAAGCTGATAAGGTTCTTTATCTAATCAATGAACCGTTGATGCAGCAATGGATAGAAAAATATGCTCGTTGTTCAAAAAATTTGGATCATGTGTATCACGCTTATCCTGATAGACGAGCAGCTTATCATGCCATCACACAAACGATTTTAGATGAATTACAAGATGACATCACCGTTTGTGTGGTAATTTACGGCCATCCCTGTGTCTTTTCAAAGCCTGGATTGGATGCAGTGCGCACTGCAAAGACACAAGGATGCAACACGAAAATCTTACCTGGCATTTCCGCTGCAGATTGTTTATTTGCAGATTTATTGATTGATCCAGGCGATCAAGGCTGCCAAATGTTTGATGCCAGTGATTTTTTGTTCAATCACAAAACAATTGATGGTCGTTCTCATTTATTACTATGGCAAATTGACGCCATTGGCTGCGATGACCAATCATCTCTTAAAATAAACGCGCCAGAATTAAAACAATTAACCGAAAAATTATTACAACATTATCCACAGCAACACCCTGTCACGTTATATGAAGCAGCGCTTTATCCCACATTTTCACCTATTATTATGCCCGTTGTGTTGCATGAATTACCTACTCAACCTTTAACAAGAAGAACAACATTATATGTTCCGCCCAATCATAATAAAGAATAAAATCGCAGTTTTATTGTATCATTATCTTGAAACATTTACACAATTATCATCAGTCACCTGGTTGTTTTTATTTCTTAATCTCATCAATTCCATCACCTTAACACTGACATTCTTTTTGTCTATTTATTTTACTGAGATACTATCGTTTACCATGCCACAAATTGGTTTATTACTATCATGCTATGGAATAGGCATGGCATGTGGTGGTGTGATTGGTGGAAAATTAGCGGATTGTTATCGACCGACCGGCATCATGAGTGCAAGCCTCATCACACACAGCTTTGTCTTACTCTCACTTTGTTACCTGACGCATTATATTATTTTGCTGCTTGTGTTATTTATTTTTGGTTTATCAGCTTATATCTTTAAAACCGTCAATCACTATATCCTCATCAAATTAGAAGAAAATAATCCCCCCAAGCAATTTAAAATCATCAATCTTGCACACGTTGCCTCTAACTTGGGATTATGCTTTGGCGGTATGATCCTTGGGTTCATGACAGCAGCTGATTTTATGCCTTTATTTATCATGACTAGTATGTTATGCGCTCTTATTGCAATTTATTTATGGCAACAAAAAACTGAATTTGTAATGATTGCCACCGCAACAATATCTAAAATAAATGAGCGTAAAGCGAATCGTTTTATGTTAACCATACTATTATTGATGGTATTTATGCTGTCCTTACTCATTGCACAACTTGGTACAACTTACCCGATTTACATTATCAAACACTTTCCGACTCTTGGACAGAAAGCTGTTGGGATATTATTCACACTGGATACCGTATTGATTGTCTTATGCCAAACTGCTTTGTTACAAGCATCAAAACACATCAACCCATTTGTCATCATCGGTGTTGGCGCATTAAGTTTGGGACTTGGCCTTGCTGGATTAAATATCGCTTCTGAATTTTATTTAGCTGTACTCTTTGGTGTGATTTGGACAATGGGTGAAATGTTATTCATACCCAGCATACAATTATTGTGTTGTTACTATGGCGATCAGACTAAAACAGGCTTCACGATAGGCAGTTTTCAATCGGTTTTTGCACTCAGTATGATTGTTGGCCCAGCCTTGGGCAGTTATTTATATGCTTTCGATGAGGGATGGTTATTGTGGGCATTGAGTGGCTGCTTGGGTGTTACATGGTGTGCCATCTCAGTATATTTGGCAAGGTGCATTAACGACACTTATTGGCGATCTTCACAAAACTCTGCATAACATATTGCTTAGTATCAGATTATTTTATAATTATCATTTTTTGATCAGTTCTTCATCTTTTTACCATCTTTTGGATTTATAATATAACAATACAACTAAGAAGAAGGAGAGTTATCATGAACACATCCAAAGCTTATTTGATGATTATACTCAGTTTTTTACTCAGCCTATCGGCTTTTAATACAGCCATAGCGAGGAACGGAGGTGGCAATTTCAGTGCATATACAGGCACTATGGCGCCTGGCCTTAGAGATAAAGGCTTGCCTTCTGGTCTTGCCAACCAAGATAAAACACCGCCTGGCTGGAGTCACGGTAGAAAAGTGGGTTGGTATAAACACCACCACCATCATCATCATTTATCAGATGATTAGTGGAAGGATGCGTTAGTAGTTAAATCCTCCGGGGAAGTGTTTGTTGCGTAACGTTGCCACTCTAATCAATGCTCGGTATGATAATAGCTCAGAAATAACTGAGCTAAACTGAGCAGCCTTTAATGGATTAGAATGGAGACAAACAATGCAACGGATTGACCCGCTTAATTTGTATTGGAGTAATGTAAAAGATTTCTTTTTTAAACCATATCAATTCCAAGATGATCCGCTGTCTCTTTATGGACTGATATGGGTCATCCACACGGCATTACTGCCAGTCACATTAACAATAGGTGCAGGAACCAAAACCATTGTTGATATGGCAACAAGACACCCATTATCAGAAAAAGATATGGATAATTTAATTAATGCGATTCCGACACTGTCTGAGGAACAGTTTGATGAACTGATCTCAATCATCTTGCAATACACTCCCAGATCAGACACGAGTAAAAAGTTAATAGAAGATTTAAAGCAAGCGTGTGATGATGAAGCAGAGGTCGTTTCCCAATTAACCGGAAAATTAAAAAATGATCTCAAAAATGAGAAAGTGCAAGCGATTATAAGTAAATTATCACCTAAAGAAATCGTATACGCTGATATCACAGCGAGTAAAAATTATTCATTTACCCAGGCTGAATTAGCGGATATTCACGTTACAGTCCTTCGCAAAACTGAAGAAGAATTTGAAGTGACTAGACGGAAAACTCAACTGGCAGCCATCACGGATTATCTCAAATCCAGCAAAAATGTGGGTAAGAAAATGGGGCGAGTGATTATGGATGAAGCGAGAAAGTATAGCGCAAGTTTGAAGGGGTTGTAATAAGTGCCCTTTTGCAGTTATTGGGCTACGCATATGTTTGTGTGCATAGCCCAACTTGTCAGATGTAAAATTTAATTGTATCAAAATTTAATTGCCAATTTTTCCACACTATTTCTTGCTCGGTTTTTTAATTTGGCATTTTTTAACAAAGCGCTTGCTCTTTTCTTAAGCTTTACATCACCAGTAATAAGATAAGCCCGCTTGAGATAGTCTATCGATAAAAGCGGATTCTTTTCTAATTGTTCCGCCATAATCTCATAATATTCTGCTTGCTCATCTACATGATTAAGAAACTTTGAAAATTCTGCATTAAAGTTATTGCTGAATTCTATATATTCATCTCTAACAAGATCGCTAGGGTGTATTGATTGAATAGATTTTACTATCATCGTTTCTTTGCCCATGGTTCTAGCAATTCCCAACTCATAATAAATATTCATTATTGTTGGGAGAGGAAACTCTTCGTGACTTATCGCAACAGAAATAGGAGTGGAAGCAATTAACCTCCATATTTTTAATAAAAAATCTCGGCCAGTCACTTCGACCGCAGCATCAATAACTTTGTAATCATACTCCTGGCAAATTTTGGTAATAGACTTTCGCATCTTTATTGCCTGTTTAGGCATAGGATAACCTAACCGAGTAATGAGAAAACAAGTGCGCGGTTTGCTTTTAAGAGGCATTACATTTGGTGAACCATCTGGTTGGTAGAGTATCATTTCGATTTTCTTGCTACAGGAACGTTTTTGTATGGACCTTTTGTGGGTTTATGGCCAACAATTCTACCTGCTGCGCGATCAATTTTTACATAGCGGTCTGTTTTCGGGTTTTTAACCTGCACAACATCGTGCTTTTTTGTATGTGCCGTTTTCTTATGCGTCATATTACATTTTACCTCAAATGTGCAATAACATATTTAGGAGTGAGTTCTTTTACACTTTTCATTAGAAACAATATCCTAAATTATACGACAATTTGTCGTATAATCAAGTCATGCATGATATCAATTTCCTTAAGATATTGTTTATCAATAATAAAATATTTAACCCCTCCTCTGAATCCGCACACAACCACGCACGAAGGGTGCATCGCTTGCAAACACCGCATTTTTACTCTGCATCGCAATCGCATCCTGCGTAAAACGCCGATCTAATTCTGCTAACTCACTCGATAAGCGCACCACACGATGTCTATCAATTTTATTGTGAAATAAATCAAAATTAATGTTTTTAGCCACTTCCCCCAAGATCGTATCGTTACATAATGCTTGTGGTTTACTTAATTCTTCAACAAAAATACGGATAATATGCTCAAGTTCGCGCATTTCAAACAAGGTGCTGGATACTTCTCGTGATTTCGGAGAAAACACATCATTTGCTGACAGTTGCAAAGAATAATAAACTGGTGATGTATCGTTATCATGATAATGTAAAGGATTCATAATAACAGGCGAGTATTTTTTCAACCCATAAGATTCCACAAATACTTTTTGTATGGCTGTAAATGGTAATGCATTTTCATTTACTGCAGGACCATATGCAGGTGCAGCACCGATTGCAATAGCAAATAAATGTTTCGCAGTATCGGCAAGATATGGATTAGGCTTTAAATTGCGTTTTTTTTGTATCATGGAAAAAGCAATATCATAATAAATGCGATTGCGTTCATAATCATAATGGTTCCAGGCTAATTCATGTAAATAATGTTTTAATTGAAACCATGCGGGATTATTGAGAATATGATGGACCCAATTTTTAGAAAAATACATGATACAACAACGCCAGTCCGATTGAATGGTGTCACTTGCTAAAATTTCTTTAAACAAATGGCCATGGTCGTACAATGACTTTGTTGGTGGGCTCTGTATATTAAAATCGCGTTGTAAATTTGCATGATTAATTGCACAGCCAATATTGGGCAACATAAATACAGAACGAGCACCGGCAGTCGAGGATAATAATCCATTCGGTGCATATATTTTTTTACGTGGTCGATTCAAAATACGCTCGAAGGGAAATATTTTTCCTGGTGTATAAATTAGCCAAGGAATCGTAATACCTTCATGTTTTAAATCGATGAAGCATTCCACTTCTTTGTCTAATACCATGCCAAGCGGCGTGCTATCGCGACTATAACCTAAATCCTTCAGTACATCTTTGGGCACATTTGGGTCAGTGATGCGATAATAAGTATTATTCTCGCGCGGAAATAAAGAACTGATTGTATCTGCATCATTTGCACCATAAGGATAATAAGCAAGATATAAGGGAAAATCTTGGCCTGGATCTAACGTATTGTTGACGATGCTTGCAAATTGTGGCTCGACTTTATACACACGATCAGCGATTTGATGCCAATAGACTTTTATTAGGCCATTTTGCATATTATTTCCTTCATTATGATGCCTATATTGTTATCAATATGAGCAAGCTGTTCTGTTCATTAATTAATGCGTATAGTTAATTTGATGGGTAAAATTTTAGAGTATGATTTTTAATATAAATAACGGTGGCAATTATCTACCATTATTCACATGAACACAATATAATTTGTTGGGTTACGCTTTGAAGTCAAGAAATAGTAGGGTGTTAGGCGCGTTTTTTGCACCGTAATCCACCAAATTAAAAAATATCATTATTATCTTTGGTGGATTACGGCAAAAAGCGCCTAATCCACCCTACTATTTCTTCGTCGCAAAGAACGCTCCTCGCAATGACAGTTTGAGTATAATGATTGGCAAAAAATGAAAAATTTATACTCAAAATTAATGCATAAAAAAATGACAGCAATTATCCGCTACTATTTTAATGCAAACAATGTTTTGATAATGCATTAACAATTTGATTGTTTAGATATGGAAATAAAAGTTATGCCAGCATTAGAGCCATTTTATTATTTAATTGACAATTCTCCCAAAGGCAGAATGTCAAAAAATGAAATGTTATTAACAGAAGTGATTTTGTTTTTACAACTTGAATATGCTTTAAACAAAATTATCAATACAGTATGCATAAATGAACGCTGCACTGATGGAATAAATCACAAGGAAAATGTTATGATTGAGAATAATTTTGTTAAAAACCTCATAGAAGATATCTTGTCCACAGAAGAATATACATTACCTGGAATGGCATATCATCTTAATGTACCTGAGGAAATCTTAGTTGATATTCTCACAGGTTATAATCAATCACCTTCTTTATCACTTGCACGGAAAATCATGGAATTGCATAAGTTTGTGCGGCGTGATTTATATGAATATCTCGTAAAAAAAATTATCTTGCGTGTATCAGAAATTCATACAAATGAAGCTTATGATCATGCTTCGGGTGGCACATAAACAATGCTGATATCATCAGCTGGAACGTTATAATGATTGCGCAACCATCCCATCTGCACAGTAAATGGTTTTTGCATCGCTACAAATTGAGTTTGTACATATTGTGGAATGGTTTGATTGGCATAAAAAATAAAGATGGCACCGTGTTTTTTTACCAATGACTCATTGATCCAAGGTGATGATTGATGATCCCATTCGATCCAAACGCTGGGGTGGTCTTTGGAATAATACGCTAAACTGCCGGCAAGAAATCGATCGCCCGCGACAAAGCGGAGTTTAGTTTGATACCGCTGATGCCAATCATTTGTCAGGGTCGTTGCAAGTGTTTTACCCGCAAAATTGGCACTCGTTGGTGTGTCTGAATACAGCAAGGAAAGAGAATAAGCAACCGCTAAACCACATAATAAAAGGAACACACTAGCGACCATCACGGTCATTTTTTTCATGGTCAGCATCGGCTGTTTGAAAAACACAAAAAAAGACAAGGGCCATAACGTCAAGAGAGGCGAACCCCAAGCCGCATGTAATTTCAGGTTAAGCAATAAGGAAGCGAGCAGTGTTAAAATAAATGGCAACCAAGCAGCACAAAATAAAAAATGGCGATTAAATCGTTGAGATTGCGCATTGTGTGTCGAACGACCGCCAATAAATAACGCGCCATACAATATCAACATGGGTAAAGCCACCAATAACTGCTCACAAAAAAATTGCATTGGAAAAATAAAATGAGAGCGAACGTCTTTTACATGATCAGTGCGTGTCAGCATATATTGCACAGTAATAAAATCATGCGACCAAAGCCACATGAAGTGAGGTAATAAGATTAAAATAAAAATTAAAAGGCCGATGTAAGGTGCCAATGTGATTAAATTTCTTCGTGCTTTTTGCTCCGTCAATAAAAAAATAGCTAAACTCAAGAGTAAAAAACCACTGTAATATTTAGTCAGCATGGCGAGTGCCGCAATAAAACCTGTGGCACACCATGCGAGTTTAGAGCCATTTACAGCACGATAAAACGCATAAATCGTTAATGACCAAACGCTCAACTCCAGTAAGTTGTCGCTTAAATCAATAGCATGCAGATGATAATATTGGCTCCCCTCTAATAACAAGACACTTAAAAACGCCAAGGGCGCAGATACCATACGCCTTGCTAATAACCATGTGGCGATAAAACAAATGCTGACTGCTAATTGACTGAATGCATAAATTGCCACATCGCGATAATTGCTAAGCTTCATGGCGAGTGCTGTGATCCACGCATTCATAAATGGGTTTTTATCATAACCCCATTCAAGCTGCTGACCCCATAGTGCACCTTCGATGGAATCCATGGGTAAATGATAGCGAATCAACGTAGGCAGAAGTGTCCATAATGTAAAATGAAATAATACCAAAACGCAAAACCACCGATTGAATAAGTCATTCATCAGTGGTTTTGTGACAGGCAGGGACGCAGTTTGCATTAACGTATTACACCACAGTATCAGCAAGGCATTTTGCGACTTTTCTCGGACGATTCATCAAGCCGACTTTTTTCATCGCTGCGATGACAGTGTCAATTTGATAATCACCTGGATAGCGTGTTGCATAAGCACGTGTTGCTTTTAACACACCACAAGCTGCTTCTTCAAAACTAGAATAGCGATCCCAATAATGTTTATTGGCTTCAACCATGATATCAAAGGCTTTCTTGGTGTCAAAACCTTGTGCTTGTTTCGTACCGGTGGGATTGCGTTCATTATCCGTTGCAATGAGATAAAACAGGCGATTAAACACACCAGCACTATAATGAACATCCATCCCAATTTTAAAATCACGCACATGATTAATCGAATGATCATCTTTTTCGGGATGATCAATATAACGTAACGGGCCGCCATTGTTGATGAGTTCACGTGTAATTTTATGGCCTATTTTCCAAGAACTTTTGCCTTCTGCATAAAACTCAGCAGCTTGGGCAGCCATATCAGAAAATGATTCATTGATTGCACCTGGTTGACCAGCATTAGGAATTAAATCAGCGTGTTGGTTAGTAAAACCGTGGCTGATTTCATGTGCGCCAACATCGAGTGAAGTCAGTGGATAAAATAGGTTATAACGTGTATCTGTCGATGGATCATAAAATATACCATCACCATATATCATTTTTTCACCATCCCAATACGCATTGGCATCAGGAAAATGCACGATCATGCGCAATTGCATTTTACTACCATCTTCATTTTGTAATACTGGTTCGCCATACCATTCTTGATACATGTCATTGACCACTTTGCCGACGTAAAGCGCATCATTTGTTGGTGCATACCCTTCATTAACAGAATCCTTTTGTCTTGACCACTGTTCGTTCCAGAAAATACCCAGAGAAAAAGGATCTTTGACTTGACAGTTAAAAGACACTGTCTTACCTGGTAAAAGAATGTCGCCAATAATGCCACCGCCATCACGAAAATCATTGACTATGGTGTCTTCATTTTCTGCTACACAGAAATTGATTCGGTCACCTGAAAAACGGGTGATGTCGAGTGCGGGTAAATAACTGACCGCACCCGGAATGTGTTTTTGAGTCGCACCATAGACAATCTTGCCCATTTTAGGATTGCCGCCAACCCCGCCGAGAGACACATGATCAATGGTTTGAATACCATCCCATTCTTCATATACTTTTTTTGTCATGGCATCGATAACGTAAGTGGGCCGCGTCAACCGAGTGTGATGTGGTGTGGGGATCACATTTAATGCTACCTCATATGCCCAATGTGCTTTTGGGTCACTACCTGCTATTTTTTCAAGATAGATCACAGGCTTGATGGAGCGCAGGTTAATCACACGCTGATCATGTGTCTTGGATTGATAATAAGCTTTTGCAGCTAAACTGGCCGCATCTTTTGTGGCAGCTTTGGGAGCAGGCCCAAGATCATTGGCAAGATCAGTATAGACAATACCTTGCATTTTGAGAGAGTGTGCAGAACTGCGGCTCATGGTGTGTAATGATGTGCTTGGTTGCGCTAATTTTGAATGGATAATACCATCAGCGCTCAATACTTCGATACCGCCATAGACTTGTTTAAAACGAGTATGGGTCACGCCATTAATATCGATACTGCTTTTACCTGTTTTTAAATCATATTGGGGGGCACCCGTCAATTGCGTATGAGCAAGAAACGCACGCAAAGTACCGGGCTGCTCCTCGCTTAAATCGACAGGTTTTGCAGCAAATAACGGCAAACTCACTAACATGACAATAGTACTGAGACTGAAAAAAGCAATGGATTTCTTGAGCATACCAATTCCTCAAACGAAATGATTTTTGGATTCTTGCTACGATAACATAGCGCTGATTAGTATTTGACCCTACCATAAATATTCGCCATTTGCCAAGAGTTCATTGCCATAAAAAAGCCCGCAGCAGCGGGCTTTTTAGACGATGAATCACTTAGCATTGTGTGTGGGCAATTTTAACGGTATCAAGTGCTGCTTTAACGGCCGCAGTATCGTAGCCATAATCGACAGCCGCCTTTAACACGCCACAAGCGCCTTCTGCAAAAGTTGAGCTCGATGTCCAATAATCTTGGTTTGCTTTCACCATGATATTAAAGGCTTTTCTAACATCATAACCATCTGAGTTGCCAATGAGGTAAAAGAGGCGATTATAGACACCACTACTGTAGTGAACATCAATGCCATTTTTATATTGAGAAGCATCATCGATTGAGCAATAATTACCTGGTTTACCACCTTTACAATCCTTACTGGGTTTATCCATGTAACGTAATGCTTGATCGGGTGCTTTGAAAATTTCTGGTCCAATTTGCCAACTGTTTTTGCCATAAGCATAAATTTCAGCGGCTTGTGCTGCCATATCGGAAAATGCTTCATTCATGCCGCCTGATTGGCCATAATAATCGAGATCAGAATGTTGTTGCGTAAAGCCATGGCTGACTTCGTGTGCTGCCACACCTAATGAGGTTAGTGGATAGAACATGGAGATGCCATCACCGAATGTCATGCTTCTGCCATCCCAATAGGCATTGTCCATACGCGCATGCACAATCATGGTGAGAATCATGGGTTTGCCATTTGATTCAGTCAACACAGGAACGCCATACCAATCTTGGTACATGCCTTTAATTACTTGACCACCAAATAAAGCATCATTACTGGGTGAATGCCCATCATTTACTTTATCTTGATCGCCGCTCCAATAAACATTATTGTGCTCTGGATGACCTGCTGTGCAATCATAAGACATCACAGCACCGCCACGATAATGTTTCACGATCACATCGGTATTTTGTAAATAACATTTACTGATATCGGTATTACGGGTCACAGTGAGTTTTGCTAAGTTACCGGCTAAACCATCATAAACAAGTTTGCCCATTTTTTTATTGCCACCAAAACCGCCTCCAGCCTCAGTGGAACGAGCCACTTGTTGTGTTTGAATATTATCCCATGTTGCATAAACAGTCAGTGTATGTGCATCAATCAGAAACACTGGTTTTGCAGGTATGGAGTCATTGATTGGATCCACTTCGAACGTGACTTTATAGGCCCAATGTGCCTTTTGTGCTTGATCAATGTAAACAATCAAACTGGCACCTTCAGAATGGATGGCAGCATGACGATCGTTTGTCTTCACATAATCATTGATCGCTTTTTGAATCACTTTTTTTACGGCAACATCAGCAGGTTTATTACCCAAATCTGCTGCTAATCCCATGTAAAAATTACCATTCATAAAAGCATCAGACGACATGCGTTTTGCAGTTAATTGAGTAAACGACATATTGTTAGCAGCATGAGGGACGTGTAATACACTATCAGCACCATAAACGGGAACGCCTAAGTACATTTCCTGAAAACGAACATGCAACGTGTTATTAAAGTCAAGATGACGCTTGATTTCTTTAATACTAACGCCGGGGTCCTTTGTGATATAAGCAGATAAAAATGTACTGGGTTGTTTGGCTAAATTTACTGTTGTTGCAGCCATTGTGACGCCAGATAATAATGGCAGTCCTATTAAAACACTCGATATGAGTAGTAGTGACTTGCGCTTTGTTTCCATGAACTCTCTCCTTAGATGAAAATTAAAAATAATCCTTTACATCTCCTTAAATTCACTATATTATTTCGTAATAAAATATGGTGAGTATTTTTTTTAGGCAAAAGCTTAGATGTGCATATTTTATTAAGCACTCACATAGTGTAAAAATCTACCCCAATTATTACTGTAGTCCCCTCGTTTGAGAAAGTAAAGGCACGCCCGGGTGGGGTCTGTTGACGTTGATCTCGTAGGTTGGGTTACGCGCTGTGCGCTAACTTAACGAGATGCTCAAAGATTGAGTAATTTAATAGGCGTTGTTGAATAATTAAGTGCGCAAGAGTTTGGGTAGGGTGGATTAGGCGCGTTTTTTGCGCCGTAATCCACCATGCTGCGCTTAATGTGGCAATAATTGGTGGATTACGGCGCAAAAAACGCGCCTAATCCACCCTACATTCTGCCCAAAATTTGATTTTTTCAATAACGCCTCGTTAATACATCAGAAGGGAAGAGCAAAACAATCACTCAAACACTTCATGAAAAAAATTCGCCATGCTCTGCCATGCCCGCTTTTTTGCCAGAGCATTATATACCGTACCAAAAGCAGGATCATTTGCCTCAGGATTAGTAAAAGCATGCATGGTATGGCCATACAGATGTATTTGCCAATCAGCATGACAAGCATTCATTTCATTTGCGAATGTCATGACATCGTTACTTTTAACCATGGGATCATCATAACCATGTAATGCAAGGATTTTTGCTTTTATTTCGGTTGAGGTTGGCGATGATGGTGCATTTAATAAGCCATGAAAACTCACGACACCTTTAAGCGGCGCACCGCTGCGCGCTAGATCTAGTATACATAAACCGCCAAAACAAAAACCGATGCCGCCTATTTTTGTCGTATCCGCATGTGGCACCTGCAATGCGGTTTGATAAGCAGATTCAATGCGAGTCAATAATAATGCTCTATCGCGCATGAAAGGTTGTATTAATGCCGCTTTCTCATCTTTCGTGGTGCCGACTGTGCCATCGCCGTACACATCAATCGCAAAACCGATGTATCCTAGTTGCGCAATTTCTTTTGCTTTGTCAATGGCAAATTCATTACAACCACCCCAATCGTGCACGACGAGCACTAATGGTCGTTTATGTGATGAGGCATCATCATATGCAAGCACACCTTTGCAAGAAATATTGCCAGCTTTATAATTAATGGGTTTTGTTATGATGTTTGTCATATATTTGCTAACTTCTCAGGTAATTTAAAATGAGCCAATTTGATTGTAGAAAATGGGCTGACCGGTTCTTTTGTTGCAATCACGTATTTTACTGGATAATCTTCAGGTGATAAATCTAATAACAATTCGTTTTTAGATAACACCGTATCAAATGTATCGTCAATTAAACGAAATAAACTCCACTCTCCGAAATAATGACGCGTAATTGATTTTTGATTAAGCAAGGTGAATTGAATGGAAGAGTGGGTGTTCGTTAACTTACTTGACCATTCTAGCAAATGTTTTTCCTTTTTGCTAGCATTATCAATCAATTTTTGATTATTCATATTGATGACCACTTGTTTGATATCAGGCCCCCATTGACGTGCCGCCAAACTAAATTGCACCGCGATGTCATCGCCACCTGAAGAAAAGAAGACATCATGAACGCGAAGACCCAACTGCACTTGTGTTAATGCTTCATCAGAAAATGCAAGATGCATACCATCAACCTTTTTCCATCGCCAGGTTTTGTCCTCATAGTCAATAAATGGATCAAGATACTGCTGATAGAATTGAACCAAATGCCCTTTTGTACCAAAAAACGATTTAAATTGAGAAAGCGTGACTTCTTCTTGAGCACGTGCATCAAATGGATAACGATTTAAAAAATGCGCCGTAAAAAATTGACTGATTTTACTTTGCCAAGCCACATCAATATATTGCCCCGCTTCTTTCATTAAATGTGTCCATAATTGATTAGCAACTTGTTGCAGCCAAGTTTTAATGGGTTCTGGACACTTATCTGCTACAATACGCAATTGCGTCAGTGGATCTTGTTGATTCTGCATGCGCCTTGCTGTTAATTCAAAGGCAGCTTTTGCTTGATCATCAGAAAGCAATACCGGTTGTACATAATGCTGTACGTTTTCCAAACTTTTTTGAATCGCAGAAAGTTGTAAGGATGTGGGTTGATTTTTATCAAGTAACACATCGAGTGCTTTTAAACGCGGACTAATTGAAATAATCGGTTCAAAATAAGTGTTGTCATGAATGAGCTGTAAAAATTGATAAAACATGGAATCACGCTTTAGAAAATGCACGATATTCTTTTCCCAATCCATCAAATCTTGGGTGGGTTTTAAGGTCACTCTTGATACTAATCGCTCCCAATAATTAGCATAAGCTTGAATATAAATATTACGCACGTTAGAAATCAATAACGAATCTTGGTCTTGAGTGTTTTTCTCTTGTTGCAACCCTAATACTATATTACCTGCGAGTGACTCTTTAACAGCTTGCATCACATCGGTCGTCAAAATCGTGGTTAAATGAGTTGCACTAAATAATCTTGGAACATAAAAATGGTGTTCTGCAACCAGTAAGTCGATATTCGTGTTTTTCCAAGGCAAAGAAATGGGTAAACTATAATTATTATGATTGAATAAAATAATATATGCTAATCGCTCCTTCGAAAGCGCCCAGAAGTATTGCCTTACTGTTTGCACCAAATTAACATCAAGAGGAAAATGCATGTGATTAAGCTGGACTTCCGATAAATGAGCTGATAAACGCTTGCTAAGTTCTGGACGTGAATGAAATGGTTCAAGCGACAACAACACATGATAGATATAATCACGATCGGGTTTAATGGTGCTGGACAACATCAAATACGCTTTTAAAAGTGCGTAAGCCGTGTGTATTTCATAGTTAGTAAATTGTGACAATGCCGTTTCAAGCAGATGATGCACACTGGGTAACAAATCATGATCGATTGCCTTTAAATAAACTTGATTCACGTGTGTTAAAGCGCGCTTTGTGTAAAACGCAAAATATCGTTGTTGCACTTGTTGCCCGTGTAAAACTTCAATGTTTTTTAAGTTTTCTAAGTTAGAAAAAATATTCTGCCATTTTGATAGGGACAAATAAATGTTTTCTTGTTGTGATTGATTCCCCAAAGACTCCTTGATTGAGCGCTCAATGACAAGCCCCCGCATGAAATCTTGGGAAAATATACTGACTGAGATGATGAGTACGATTAAAGGCAACACATATTGTAAACGTATTTTTTCGTGCCATGCACTGGTTGCAAGCGACGTTGCTTTTTGTAATTGTTGAGGCAATTGAGTAAATAAGGATTTCACAAAATAGGTGCGCTCTCTTTCCTCATGATTCCTGTACAAGGTCAGAGCGGTTTGTGTTGAAGCGCCCGCTTCAACGGCATATTCATGTTTTACGACATCTTGAGTCGCACTGGTTAAAAAGATTCCCTCTAGACTGACCGTAGAAAAAACAGGTTGCAATCGTTTTATAAAATCCAACATTGCGCGCTTTAAGTGCTCAAGTTGCAATGGAAATTCTTTGATAAATGGTTTTAATTCTATATTCTGCTCATGATGCAGTTTATAAATGAGCTGTTGATTGATTTGTTTTATTAAACGTTCATATTGTTGTTTAACGTCATGGATCATCATATCATGATCATCATGCTTTGCAAGTTGCATGCCAAATAATTGCTCGCTCTCTTCTTGTGGTAAGCCATGAAAAAACGAAGTGAAACCTAACATGCGATCGCACTGAGTAATCACAATATAGACAGGTATTCTCTTTTTTAAAATAGCTAACACTGACAATCGCTCAATCAACCGTTTAACCACATGACGACGCGTTTTTTCTGATAAAGTAAATAATTTATAAGGCAATACCAATATCGTAGCGGATAAACTTTGAGTGGGTCTATTTTGTTTTAACCAATAAAGAAAATACTTAAAAGTCGCATCAAGCCTTGCTCTTTCTTGACGATTGCCATCATGTAACAAAGAAAACTCAAGGTCATCACCTTGGGTTTCGACAAAAATTGTTTGCTTGGTCGCCCAAAAAACGGCTTCGTTTCCTTGCGGTTTAGCTGTTTCTTTTGATTTCTTTTGCAATAAATATTTAATTGGAGCTTTGGATAATAATGTTGTTGCACCGCCATGGAGAGGCGCTATCATTAATATCCAGGGCAAGCTTGATAAGCGCTCTTTTTTACCGTGGTCGGTGAAATGAGTGGCTTGTAATAACCGCCATGCATCATTCAGCCGTTCATCAAGACGCAAACATTTCTGTTTGATTTTCTCATCAAGACGCCATGCAAAAAAGGGGTGAGCAAGATCGAGTAGTAACAGCTTCATGACCCATATTAAAAACAGCACCAGCACACATTGACTGCGCTTTAGCAGCGTATCAAGCGGCACATAGCCGCCTATCTCAATATATTGACCAAAACATAACACACTCATCGCGACTAATAAAAACAGTAAAAATGAAGGTAACAATACGCGCACATAATGATTAGAGTTTTTGAGTGCTGAGTAATTGTTGCGAAGTGTTGTCAATAGTTCGATCAGCTTCATTCGATATAACATCCATTAAATAATTTAAGCCAATAAAGATCATCATGATGATACAGAGCGTGAGCATAAAAATGAAGAAAATTGATGTGACCGATACCTTTTTGTTCGAGTTTGTTTGTTTTTTATTAAGGGAAGGCGTATGAAATAACAAACGTTGACTGACTTGCCCGCGCTCCTTACGGATTCGTTCATACAAATGGCCAGAAATACGGTCAAGAATGAGCTTGCCATCTGCCAAAAAACGCAGTTCACCCTGGTAACCATAGCTTAATGCCAAATACATGAGTTCTAAAAGATCAATATACCGATCAGGTGTGTCACTTGCCCGCGCAAGGATAGCATAAAATTTATCCGGTTCAAATTCATTTGCTGAAGAAGATGGTTTGTTTTCATCGAGTAAAGCATGATGTGACCACGCATCATCCTCAAAACCAATGTCATGGAGCAACACATCATCAATGGTGGCAGAAAGCACATAACGACACACGGTCAGATAGGCACTGTGATAACCCCTGTGTACCCCCCGCTTCTCAAACTGTTTTAATTCGTCTAAAAACTCACGACGTATCACTTCGACGTGCGGACAAGTTGTTTCTGTTTTTAATTTGCCAAGCATCGTAAAAATTTGCGAAGCAGCATCCACTAAACCATTACAACTTGAGACAGAAGAAGGCAAAATACGTTTTTCTTTGGACAGCAAACGAGCGATGGAGGGTAAGGTTTTGATTTTCGGGCGATCCTGATATGCCGCCACAAACTGAGCATGCAATGATGACGACGATAAATCTAATACTTCATTTGCGACATGATCAGAATGTTGCGTCACGATCATACTCTCCCTACTGTATGGCCTTGTTGAAAAAATCAAATTTTGGGCAGAATGTAGGGTGGATTAGGCGCGTTTTTTGCGCCGTAATCCACCAATTATCACCACATAGAGCTCGCATGGTGGATTACGGCGCAAAAAACGCGCCTAATCCACCCTACCAAAATCGAGGAAATGATAATCGTAACAGTGTACTCCGAATAATAAGACGATGCTATATCAGCTATAACAGGTAAATGATGTGTGTGTAATGATGATGAATTAATACGGCCGATATCACATGTATGTTCACATCGGCCGCACTATAGATAGTGTGAGTTTAGTCAAGCAATCCGTATTTCTTCAACAACTTCCTTAATGTACCTCGACTTAACCCCAATACAATCGCAGCGCGTGATTGATTGTTTTTGGTATATGACATGACCGCTTCCATTAGCGGTGCTTCAACTTCCGCAAGAATCAAATCGTACAAGTTACTAGGCACTTCACCCTTTAACTGGTGCAGATAATTCTCGAGAGATTGCCGCACACTGTCATGTAACGGTTGGTTTTTCTGCATTAACTCGAATGCAGATTCTACTTTCTCAATAATATTCACTGACATAATAGCCCTCATTGACGGGGTTTGTTCACAATACAGCGACTATTCTAACCGTTGTTCTTTGTTAGATCAATTATTTTTTGAACGAATCACAAATTATCTTTCATATATAAATCAAGCAATTACCATATTGTGTTGCCACATTTGGCTAGCCAGACATCCATTTTTCTAAATAATGGATATTAACTTGTCCCTCAGTAAACCCAGTACTACGCAAAATATCGTGATGTAAGGGCAAATTCGTTTTAATCCCCTCAATAACTGTTTCATCGATTGCATTTTTCATACGAGCAAGCGCCACCTCTCGATTCTCGCCATAGGTAATGATTTTTGCAATGAGAGAATCATAATAAGGAGGCACTTGATAACTACCATAGATGTGTGAATCCACGCGAACGCCAGGGCCACCCGGTGCATGGAAATGCGAAATGGTGCCAGGTGATGGCGTGAAGGTGCGTGGATCTTCTGCATTAATACGACATTCAAGCGCAGCCCCTGTGATTTTGATGTCTTCTTGACGGTAGGATAATGGTAAACCTGCGGCAATACGCAGTTGTTCTTTGACTAAATCAACGCCAGTAATCAGCTCAGTGACTGGATGCTCAACTTGAATACGTGTGTTCATTTCAATGAAATAAAACTTACCATCTTCATATAAAAATTCCATCGTGCCAGCACCTCGATATTTCATACCGATGCAAGCTTTGCTACAGAGCTCGCCAATCTCTGCACGTTGTTTTGGTGTAATTCCAGGAGCTGGCGCTTCTTCAATGATTTTTTGATGACGTCTTTGCACGGAACAATCACGTTCGCCAAGATAAATAGCATTGCCCTCGCCATCGCCAAACACTTGAACTTCAATGTGTCTTGGATTTTGTAAATATTTCTCGATATAAACCATATCATTATTGAAAGCGGCTTTTGCCTCACTGCGCGTTAAAGCAATGGCGTTAAGCAAATGCGATTCAGTGTGTACAACTCGCATACCACGGCCGCCACCCCCGCCTGCTGCTTTAATTAAGACAGGATAACCAATCGCACGAGCGAGTTTAAGGGTTTCTTGATCATTATCCTCAATGGGCCCATTTGATCCAGGCACACACGGGATATCGAGTGCTTTCATAAGCTTGATGGCAGATACTTTATCGCCCATTTGCCTGATCGTTTCTGCACGAGGGCCGATGAAAATAAAGCCACTTTGCTCAACTTGTTCGGCAAAATCAGCATTTTCAGATAAAAAACCATATCCGGGGTGAATAGCAATGGCATCGGTAATTTCCGCTGCACTGATAATGGCCGGAATATTCAAATAACTTTTTGCTGCCGGGTGCGGGCCTATACACACGGATTCGTCTGCCAAACGAACATGCAATAAATCACGATCAGCCAATGAATAAGCTGCAACTGTTTTGATGCCCAATTCTTTACAGGCGCGCAAAATGCGTAAAGCGATTTCACCGCGATTGGCAATTAATATTTTCTCAAGCATGAGAGCCGCCTTTACTTTATTATTCGATCACAAACAAGGGTTGGTTAAATTCAACAGGGCTGCCATTCTCAATAAGACGCGCTGTGATCACACCTGCTTTATCTGCTTCAATTTGATTAAACATTTTCATGGCTTCGATCAAACAAATCACATCGCCAATATTCACTTTTTGTCCAATCTCAACCAATGGTTTGCCGCCGGGCGTGGATGATAAATACACTGTCCCCACCATGGGTGCTTTGACGGTATGCTTATCCGTTTGCTTAGAAGACTCAGAAGAAGATTTTGCATCAGGAGTACTGGTTCTTTGTTCAGTACTCGCAACCGTTGTGACGGCGGGCTGAACAGACGGCGGCGCCATCATCATAATCGGTGCATTGGTCGTATGCGTTTCTCGCGTAATACGTACAGACTCTTCGCCTTCGCGGATCTCAATTTCAGCAACCCCTGTGCTTTGTATTAATTCAATTAATTTACGTATCTTGCGCATGTCCATGATTATACTTGCCTCTGTTATGATCTTTGATTGAACTCATTTTGCGCCAAAAAATGATTTTTGTCTAGACAAGATCGCCGAAGTTAGCAGCAGATACCGACTGAATCACCGCAAGATGGTTCATTTTCGTAACATTGTTGAGACAAGAATTGGGATGACAGAAACAGCAATAATAGCATAAATAATGAGAGTAAAGTGTTCTTTCACAATGGGTAAACTGCCAAACCAATAACCCACAAACAACAATGATCCAATCCAAATAAATGCACTGACCAAATTATAAAAAGCAAAAGTGCGCATATTCATACCACTCATTCCCGCCACAAATGGGGCAAAAGTACGAATAACGGGTATAAATCTTGCAAAAATAATCGTTTTACCGCCATGTCGCTCATAAAACAAACTACTGCGTTTAAACTGGGTTCGGCTAATCAAAACAAAGCGTTTGGCATTCAACAATGCCTCCCCAGTGTATCGCCCGATGAGGTAATTCACTTTATTGCCCAAAATAGAAGCAAGGCATAAGATAATGAACAAAACACGAATATCAAATCCATCGCCAATGCTGCCAGCCAAGCTGCCCGCTGCAAACAGTAAAGAGTCGCCTGGCAAAAAAGCGAATACCACAAGCCCTGTTTCAGAGAAAATGATGGCTGCAAGCATCACATAAATCCAAAAGCCATGTGCTTGAAAAAATGATAAAAGATGCAGATCAAGATGCATCACGATATCAAAAAATGTTCCTATCATGAAAAATGTCCTACGTTACAGATCGAATATACACATCAAAGCGATTAGCGCGCCCCTTTATAGAATAGGTAGGCGAAACATCAGGGCTAATCTCATGCGCATGAATGGGTCTTTTTACCACAATGCGGGAAACAGGACAAGCCAATGCGGATTCAAAAAGAGCCACCGCATCAAGATCGCTGCCCACCAAATCGCGTAATATCACCATTTCTTTTTTGATTGCAGCGGTTTTGCTACGCTCTGGAAACATGGGATCAAGGTAAATCACATCTGCCTTGATGAGCTTTTGCTTGATATGAGTGGTCAGCCAATGGGTGGCATCACAATGAATCAATTGCACCTTGGTTTCTAGTGGCTTGCTGCGTGCGATGGCATCATGCAGCAGTAATGCCAAAATGGGTGAGCGCTCAAGCAAAATCACGTGCGCACCTAACGTAGCCAATATCCAAGCATCTCTGCCAAGACCTGCTGTGGCATCAATGACGCTTAATGTTTTTTTACCCTTAAGCCCAACTGCTTTTGCTAATAATTCATTTTGTTTTGATGCATGATGCGCTCGAAACCCTAAACGGCCAGTCGTATAATCCAAATAAAAAGCATTCGTATGCGGTTTTTTAATCGCTTGAATACCAATCCGATCTTCTGCAAAGATAATGAGATAATCTGCAGCTGGTGCAGTTTCCTCAGTGTAAAGATAGTTGTGTTGCACCGCCCATTCTTTTGCTTCTTGAACACGATTAGGGGCATTTGCGGTCACCATTACTGATTTTGGTTTTAATTCATCCATTGTCAACCTACTCTATAAATGAGTAGGACACTGTAACATAAATTTTTCACTTCTATTCAACAAGAACTAAGGAAATAGTAGGGTGTTAGGCGCGTTTTTTGCACCGTAATCCACAAAATTAAAAAATATCATTATTATCTTTTCACTTCTATTCAACAAGAACTAAGGAAATAGTAGGGTGGATTAGGTGCGTTTTTTGCGCCGTAATCCACCAAATTAAAAAATATCATTATTATTTTTGGTGGATTACGGCAAAAAGCGCCTAATCCACCCTACTATTTCCTTAGTTCTTGTTGACTACCCTATAAATGTGTATGGTGTAACCGTTTTTGCGCTTCTTCTCCTTTCTCTAAATCTTGTAACCGTTGTGTAAATATTGAAATCTGCCCTAACAAGCTTTGTTTTTTAGCACGTCCTCGTTTACCACTTTTTGTATGGTTCACTTGATCTTCTAAGCGTTCAAGATGGTTCTGACATCTTGTTATTTTTTCTAATGCTGTTGTTTCTTTCGCTTTAGCCAACTGATCGTTAGGTTTTTTGTGTATCTGCTTCATCCATTGGTTTATTTCTTCATACTTGGGATCATAATAATCAACATCATCACTGCAACCAGCAATGACGCGGATTATCTGCAAATTCGGATTGCGAGTCAACGCCTTGACCCCTTCTAAGGAAACGCCATCACAACAATCAATAGTGACTTTATTTAAAAATGGCGCTTGCGATAATATTTTTAAGTGCTCATCACTTAATTTGCAGCCATAAAATGATAGTTTCTTGATCGATTTAAGCGATGTCAGCAAAGTTAAAATATCTGTCGCGATCACTGCAGATGACATATAAATATTATTAATATTAGGATGTAATCTCAGGTAATCATGCAAGTCACCGGCCCTACTAGATGTGAATTGAAACGAATTAAATGAAAGTTTATTTCCTCGGTCAGAGAGTGCAAGATAATCTAATTGCTGTGCTTCTTGTGCTTTTTGTAAAAGACTATCCGCCTCACCTAACGGTTTTAAAACAGACGATAATCTGGTTTCAATCGATTGCAGACGTTCTATGCTGCATTGTCCTTCACTGTAATCATGGTATGCTGCTTCCAACTCATTGATTAATGTATTGACGATTGCTTTATTGACGTTATGTTTTTTAAACGGCCTCAGGTAAGCCGCAACATATAATAATTTTTCAGTAAGTTTATAAAAAGGCAAGTTGTCATTACCCGGTTCATCGTGCAAGCCGAATGCCTCAGTCGTTAAAGTAGCCGGTGTTTTTTCATTGTTGAGCAGTGTTCTGATGCGCGCATAGATATCGCCTCGAATAAGTATTTTACCCGGGTGATCGCCAAAGGCTAGCAAGCTTGAAATCGCGGCATAATTTTTTGCTAGGTAAGCATACTCAAGATAGTTGCCGTGTTTTGTATCATTTAAAAACGGTATCAATTGATTTTTTAGCAGCAAGTTAACAAAAGGCAAACCAGCTTTTCCTTTATCAATCGCATGTTCCAATAAATGAGCCATGCGATAACCATCTGGCGTTGTGTGCTTGATGGTGATTGCAAATAATTCTTCTTCATTGTTATTAATCATGGTTTTTAAGCGATCATCCAGAACAAAGCGCCGGTCAAAATTGATTTTTTTGCCACTTTCAACAGCTTTTTTTAACATAGAAAGATACTGGTTTTCTAACAAAAAAAGCGGCACATCATCAAATAAGTTAGCCACCCTCATTGCGGATTGATGATTAGAGAAAATGGGATTAGTGATGATCACACCGCTTAAATCACTGTCTTTGGTTATGCTCAGGTTTTGCAAGGATCAACAATCCCACATCAGGAAAAGTCGCGGAACCATGTGAGAGCATGGAAATCGATCGATGGAGGTTGCCATTTTTATTCTCTTTATCATTCTTGCTGCTGGATGTCGGCACACCTAGGCGTCTTTTTGCTTTTCTAATATCGATTGAGGCGAGTGATTCTTCTAATCTTGTGCCATCATTTAAGGTCACTTTCTTAGCGCTGACACCAGAGACAACGACTAACCCTCTTGAGAATAATTTCCCTTCGCGCATTGCACGTCTTAAATTATTAATCTCAAGACCTTTGCTTGGATCATAGGGTGTGTCATCAATCAAGCGTAATGACTTGAGCGTACTCTCAGGTAACAATCCCCCATTATTATAAAGTGTGGATAAGATTTTATACTGATCATTGTGTTGCCACGTTGCAATTGATCGAGCCAACCCTTTTGCACATTCATATTTTTCTTTGATGTCAGGATGGTTGATTTGTTTACTGTCTCCTTGTCTTTCAATGACACTTCTTACTTCAGTGATGAGCTGCGCCATTTCATCTAGAGCGATTGAATTGTTTTTAGCAACCTCTTTATAAAAATCAAGGTAGGTGGCATCAAAATGGTCACGAGCACGAATAATATCAATGCAATCGGCATCATGTATCAAGCGTTGATAGATGTTTTTTGGTGCGGCATTGGTTTCTTCCCATGACATTTTGCCACTTGCATCGACTTTTAAGGCATACTGTTTTTGATCGGGATGGTCTTTATCGTATTCCACATCTTTATTAGCAATCGCCTCTGCTAATAAAATTGCTTTGTTTTCGTCAACTCCAATTGCTTTTAAATATAAGTAAAGCAGTATGCCGCTATCGTTGTCCCATAAGTCTTTATCATCATTTTCTCGGCAACTGTCATGAAAGAGCGCGGCAATCTGGATCAATTTCAAATCGTCATCCGTTACGGCGCTAGCATCTTTCGATCCATGTTTTTTATATAAGTTGGCAAATACTGATATGTAACTTGCGACTCGGTTAGCGTGCGCAATGCCATGATAAAAGCGCGCGATTGATCCTGTTTTGTCGTGATTTAAATAGGGTTTACTGTAGAAATGTTCGAATGCGCAGGCAGAATGGTCAGTAAGCGGTGATTGCACTGTTAGTGAGATATTTTTGAATACTTGCGGGTCGATTCTTTTTCGCTCAAAAAATGCTTCTGGGGTTTGGGATAACATAATGCCTCGTTTTTTTTATAGTGTTTCGGAGTATATGCTAATGATAATTAACATTTTGGTTCGCGAGAATAACAGAAGAAGGATGCAAATGCTATCCGTATAAAATACTTCTCGACTAGGCATTTGCACCTGAAGATTGTCAACCTACCCTATAAATGAGTATCATGTTGCCGTACGCATTCTTCTGGAGTAAAAAATGAACACCTTTGGCAATTTTCCCACCACACGCCTAAGACGATTACGTCACAATAACAACATCAGGCAACTTGCGAGCAACACAACCATCGCGCCCGCCAAACTCATTCTTCCCCTCTTTATCAAGCAAGGTAACAATATTAAACAAGCGATTTCGAGTATGCCAGGCCATTATCAGTGGAGCATAGACCGAATCGCAGAAGAATTAAATGAAATCACTTCATTAGGCATTCAGCATGTCATGTTATTCGGCATTCCTGCCATAAAAGACGCCGTTGGCAGTAGCGCACTTGCAGCAAATGGCGTGATTCAATCTGCCATTCCAATTATTAAACAACATGCGTCACATCTCACTATCTTTGTCGATGTGTGTTTTTGTGAATACACCGATCACGGTCATTGCGGCCCGATCAGCCCACATCTGCAGCAAGATGTCGATAACGATCACACCTTAGAATTATTAGGCCAACAAGCAGTGAGCCTTGCAAAAGCCGGTGCGGATGTCATGACCCCAAGCGGTGCAATTGATGGCATGGTGCAAGTGATACGCAGGGAATTGGATAAAAATGGGTTTCAACATATACCGATTTTAAGCCATGCCGTAAAATATGCCTCCGCCTTTTATGGGCCGTTTCGTGATGCCGCAGAAGGTGCACCGCAATTTGGCGACAGGCGTACCTATCAAATGGATTTCTCACGCAATGCGCATGATGCCATACGTGAGTGCGCGCTCGACATTCAAGAAGGTGCGGACATGATCATGGTCAAACCTGCACACACTTATTTAGATGTGATCAGCAATGTCAAACAACAATTTAAAGGGATACCACTTGGCGCGTATCAAACCAGTGGTGAATTTGCCATGCTAAAAGCAGCTGCACAAAACGGTTGGCTCAATGAAAAAAATGCTGTGCAAGAAACTTTGCTGGCAATTTTTCGAGCTGGCGCTGATTTTATTGTGACGTATTATGCTAAAGAAGTAGCTGAATGGCTTAAAGCGTGAATGGATTAATATGCTGAAACAAATCGCTTATTTAATGCGTCTTGATAAACCGGTCGGCATTTTATTATTGCTGTTTCCGACCATTTGGGGCCTTTGGTTGGCAAGCGATGGCATGCCCGATTTAACCATCTTCTTTATTTTCATAATTGGCGTCGTTTTAATGCGCTCTGCTGGTTGCATCATGAATGACATTGCAGATCGGCACATTGATCCACACGTCAAACGAACACGATTGCGGCCGCTTGCTGCTAAAAAAATCGATATCAAAATCGCAATCCTCGTATTTTTGGTATTAGTTACACTTGCATTTTGTTTAATCCAACCACTCAATGCATTCACAATTCAATTAAGTTTCATTGGATTAGCATTAACCATTATTTACCCATTTTTAAAACGCATCACGCATTTACCACAAGTGGGCTTAGGTCTTGCATTTGCATTTGGTGTGCCCATGAGTTTTGCTGCCATCCAAGAGAGCATTCCGCTAAAAGCTTGGGTGTTATATGCGGCAGCTGTCGTTTGGCCTATCATTTATGACACACAATACGCCATGGTCGATCGTGAGGATGATAAGAAAATTGGCGTGAAATCAACTGCTATTTTATTTGGTGACAGGGATATCATGATGATCACCTTATTGCAGGGCTTATTTATATTATTATTACTGTGCGTTGGTCTTCTTTTTCATTTGCGTGCACCATTTTATATCGCATTATTATGGGTGACACTCTGCTTTAGTTATCAATTTTTATTAATACGATCACGCAACAGCGATGCTTATTTTTCCGCATTTAAAAACAATCAATGGGTGGGGCTAATTATTTTGCTAGGATGCATGTTATGAAAATTGTTGCGGATAAAGATATTCCACATGTTGATCATTTTTTTGCTCAAGAAACACAAATCATCTACTTACCTGGCCGGCAAATCACAAATGATTCACTCAAAGAAGCAGACGGTTTACTGGTGCGCTCCATCACAAAAGTAGATGAAACATTATTAAAGAATACGCAAGTAAAATGGGTAGGCAGCTTAACTTCAGGCATTGATCACTTGGATACCACCTGGCTTGATGCAAACAATATTGCATGGCGTGCTTGTCCTGGATTTAATGCACCACCTGTTGCAGATTATGTGGTCAGTTGCATCGCACGCTTGATAAACAAGGGTTACTTTACTGAAAGAAAACGCGCGGCTGTGATAGGCTGTGGCCATGTGGGTGCACTTATTGTAGAACGCTTAAAAACACTTGATTTTGATGTGATCACCACTGACCCGTTGCGTGCAAGTGAACCTAATTTTGAGCATGTACCACTGCAAGATATCCACGATGTTGACTTAACTTGCGTGCACACACCACTGACAAAACTCGTTGAACATGCGACTTATCACATGATTAATGCTGAATTTATGTCGAAGCAAAAACAAAATTGTGTGTTATTAAATGCAGCACGTGGGGCTGTGATCGATACGACAGCATTATTAACACATGGCAAACATTTAATATTTTGCACGGATGTTTTTGAAGATGAACCTAATATTAATATTGATGTATTACAGCAAGCATTCATTGCAACACCTCACATTGCTGGTCACACGCAAGAAAGCAAGTATAGAGGCGTAAAAGAATTATATGAATGGACAGTGAAAAATGGTTGGCTGCCTGTAAATAAAGTGAGGCAATTGTTGGAACCACATATTATTTCGATTCCTAAGTCGTGTGAGATGTGGCAACACATCGTGCAACATGTTTTTAACATAGAAAAGTTAAGCGCAGACATGCATGCTACACTTGGACAGACGAATACAATAGGCGCTACCTTCGATCAGATCAGAAAACATTATGGCAATCGGCATGAATTTTCGAATACGAAATTGATGGGGATTGAGCATGTTTCTCAGGATGACAAAGCGATTTTGCGGCAATTTGGGTTAAGTTGTTAAACGTTTTTCTTATCTAACGCGCAAAATTCTTTTTGAGCTTTTTTGTCAAAATCAATCGTCCAAGCCAAGCTCTGTCCTTAGTTTTTTATAAGGTATGCGAGGGTTTTTTTCTTCTAGACGAGCAACAGCCAATAGATAATCCTCACGATCTTCTAAAAATTTCTCTAGTGCCTTTCGGACATAGTAGCTTTTAGAGCGATGCGTTTCGTTAGCAATCATTTCCAACTGTACTGCCAGTTCTTTGGGCAATCTTACTGCGATCATAAATCACCTGTTTCCGTAATCTGTAATACAAGTATAACATTAAAGTAGTCATCATGAGCAATTAAAACGCTTGCAAAACACCATGATACCACAAAAAATGAAATTACCGTTGAAACTGCTATCATGACTTTACCAAATTACAAAACCGTTGTAGCGAGCACTGATCACTGCAAATTCAGCACTAGTGAGAATGCACCTGGCGTGAAGTTCTTTGTGATGTAATGCTTACGAATATCACTTTTTAAATTTTGTTGGGCGCAGCAAGCAACACCAAATCAAAATAAATCGGCATTTTTATATTTGGTGGATTACGGCAAAAAGCGCCTAATCCACCCTACACTTTCTATTTCTTAACGGAATTATGTTTGTGTTTGTAGAGTATCGGAATCAATACAACTCTTGCTGCGCATCCGCCCCGCCGCCATTAGTCGCATTACCATTATTAGTGACATTGTTTTCAGCATCACGATAAGTTGAACTGTTGTTCTCATCATCAAGCTGTTCACGATACGTTTCTCGACCTGGCATGGCAGATGCCATGAAGTATTCATTAAGCGCATCGTCGTCATCATCATCGGTTAATTTACCCGAATAAGCATTCACTTTTGCGGCAACGATGTCAGGGGGCATGGTAAATGGCTTATCAGATTTACCAGCGAGGGCGACACGCATGAATTGCATCCATACCGGTAAAGCGGCTTGCGCGCCATATTCGTGTAATGATTGCGGTTGCTTAAATCCAACCCAAGCAACCGCCACCAAATCAGGATTATACCCTGCAAACCAAGCATCCACCTGGTCTTGCGTGGTACCGGTTTTACCAGCCAAATCATTACGACCTAAGTGCATGGCTTCTTTACCCGTCCCTTTACGTATGACATCTTGTAAAGCAGAAGTCACTAAAAATGCATTTTGTGCAGAAAGCGTATGAGGTGCTTTGGCTTGATTAGGTGCACACCCTGTACTGCAAGCCACTAGTGGTTTTGCCTGATAAATCAATTGATTATTGGAATTGCGAATCGTGTCGATCATATAGGGCACCACTTTGTAACCGCCATTTGCGAACACTGTAAAACCTTGCGCCATTTGCAATGGCGTGACCATCGCGGTTCCTAATGCTAACGATAAGCCAGGAGGTAATTGTGAGCGCACAAAGCCAAATTTAGTCAAATGATTGATGGTATAAGGCAGCCCCATCAGCGCCAACAAACGAATGGTGACTAAGTTGCGAGATTCTGTGATGGCAACGCGCAACCGCGTTGGCCCATAAAATTTGCGGTTAACGTTTTGTGGACGCCATAACGTGTCATCTTCTTGCTGCACCACAATGGGAGCATCATTGATAACGGTCGAAAGCGTAAAGCCTTTATCTAGCGCAGCCGAATAAACAAACGGCTTAAAGCTCGATCCAGGTTGCCTTTTACCCAGCGTCATCACATTAAATTTACTGCTTTGATAATCAAAACCACCGACCATGGCTAAAATCGCACCATTTTGCGGTGCCATGGCCACAAGCCCAGCTTCGGCTTTAGGCATTTGCACAAAACGTGGGCCTTCTTTGCCTTCTTTGCCGTTATAAACATAGACCACATCGCCGGTTTTAACGATTTGACTGGCACGTTTTGGCATGGGCCCTAAATAATCAGCGTTAATTTGCTTTCTGGCCCAAGACATCGTGTCCCAAGGCAGAATCGTCAAATCACCGCTTTGCCTTAACACCGTGATCGTTTTATCGGTCATATCAACCACTGCCGCAGGTTCCAGTTCATTGACGGTGGAGCGCTTCATCAAGTTTTTTTGCCAATCATCCATATTGGTTAAGGAGGGTTCACCAAGGTTGTCGATAGGGCCGCGATAACCGTGTCGCTCATCATACGCCAGCAATTGCTCGCGTACAGCCTTATTGGCAGCATGCTGTAATTTACTATTGATGGTGGTATAGACTTTATAACCATCCGTGTAAATGCTATCGCCATACATTTGTTCAAGTTGTTCGCGCACCAATTCTGCTGCATAGGGTGCTTTCACTTCCGTTTGCAAATCATGGTAGCGCGCATCAATGGGGGCTTTTAGTGCGTCATCATATTGTGCTTTGGTAATATAGCCTTGATCATACATGCGATATAAAACATGATCACGGCGCTTTTTAGAGGCTTCGGGATTGGCCAGCGGATTAAGCGTTGATGGCGCTTTGGGTAAACCAGCAAGCACGGCATATTGATCTAAGCGTAATCCACTGACATGTTTGCCATAATAAATTTCTGCTGCTGCTTCAACACCATAAGCACGATTGCCGAAGAAAATTTTATTTAAATATAATTCCAGGATTTTTTCTTTTTTAACTTTATGTTCAATTTTAATGGCAAATAAAATTTCGCGTAACTTACGTGCAAAGGTTTTCTGCCGCGTTAAATAAAAACTGCGTGCAACTTGCATCGTAATGGTGCTACCGCCTTGCGATTTGCGTCCTGTTAATAGTAATTGTATGGCAGCGCGCCCTATGCCAGGCAAATCCACCCCGCCATGACGAAAATAACGCTGATCTTCTGTTGCAAGCACGGCATCAATTAATTGTTTTGGGATCTCTTGATAGGGAAGTGGAATGCGGCGATTTTCGCCAAAAGTAGCCATGAGCTTTTTATCGTTGGTATAAATTTGCAATGGAGTTTGCAATTGCACTGTATTTAAGGCATCAATGTCTTGTAACTCATATTCAATGTAATAAACAACGCCGCCTGCGAGCAGCACGATCAGACACAACATGAATATGATGAACTTTTTTACAATTTTCATAGCTTAAAATTGTTCTTGCTTTTTACGAAGGCTAGAGTATATTAGCAAGCTCCCATCTAATGCAACTAAATCATACAAACATTCCACTCCATTCTACCAGATGTTTACCGATATTTCTTTCTCAAAGGATTGCTATGCTATCTCGATTATTTAAAAAAACTCCTGCATTTGGTTTATCCATTCAAGTCGAATCGATTCAATTAGTTGAATTTAAAGGAAATAAAAACCATCATACGGTATCCACTTGCCAAATAGAGATGCTGATGCAAGCTGAACATCATTTGTTTGATGGCGACAACTTAAAGCATGCCCTACGAACGATAGTCGAGCGAGCGGGCATCGCTCCTTCCCATCATGTGGTCTTGCATGTTCCCCATTATTTAGTAAAAGAAGACCACATCATCGTCCCTTTAAATCTCAAACCCGATGAAATTCAACAAGAAATTAAATTGAGAATTGAAGCAATGTATCCGGCCTTGCAGGATACGTTGCATTTTACCTATACCCGAGAAAAAGACATGAGAAAACGACAAGAACACATTCATTTTGTTTTTGCAAAGAAATCTTATATCGAAGACCTGATGCATGCCGTACAACAAGCAGGATTCATCATAAACAGCATTGATATTGAACAACATGCATTATTGCGAACATGGCGATATTTATCTTGCATGTCAAATGCATTGAAAGACTTGCATGGGTTATTATCGATCACGCAAAAGCGCGTGCTGTTATTACTCTGCAAAGATAACCAATGTGTTTACAGCGAAGAAGCAGAATGGAACCAAGATATCAAACAATTGAATCAATTTCTCATGTTCATTGCAACAACGCGCTTACTAACAAAATTGCAGTTATTGCTGAGCGGTCAAGCCAAGTGTATACAAACCTTACTCGATCATCTCGCAGAATTGACCGCTGCAGAATTCCACATTGTGCCATTGTTCGCAAAAAACATGCACGCTCACTTCACACCCGTGCAACAATGTGAATTATTTATCGCCTTTGGACTTGGCATGAGAACCTATGCTTATGCCGGAATTTAATTTACTCATCAAAGAACACATTAATACGACCACCATCAAGTGGCAGTTGAGCAAATTATGTTGTCTTTTGATACTCGCGCTCTCACTGTTTCATTTTAGTGTGCAAACAATATTAAATCATAAAATAAAGCAACAAGAAGCTCGCATTGACTACTTACATCGACAACTAAAGCAGTTAACAGCGCCGCTCCACATCGCAACGCTAACAACGCCATCTACATTTAACATCAAACAGTGGCTCGAAACTCGTGAACGGGCATTCAAACCTTTATTTAAATTATACACAAAACCGACAACGACATTTTGTTTTGCTAGTATTCAACTCACACATGATGCGCTTATCGTGACAGGCACTGCTCCATCGTCATTTGCATTGAGTGATGCATTACTACATTCAACCTTAATGAAACAATTTGCTGAAATTAATGTGAACATGATTGAACAAGATCAATCAGGAGAATTGATGCGTTTTCAATTAACGTGTAAATAATGGCAGGACAAAAACATGATCATCATCTATATTTATCAACACAAATGGTATATTACGCTAACCTGTTTTACTTTATTGGTATTGCTGGACAGTTATTACCATTTTTATCCTTTATATCAAACACTCAATGACAGAAAGCAAGACGCACACACACTTTTTACTAGCCATCAAACCCATGTTGCGCAATCATCAACTAACGCAGCAAATAAAAATCATCATGATGCTGTGCAACTTGTACCGTACCATTCCAATGAATGGCTCATTCAGCTCACAAAAAAAATGAATGCCTTATCCATACAAATTAATAAATTGGAAAAGAAAGAGAACAGTCAAATCAATCAGGCTGATGTTTCCCTCTGGGCAATCACATTGTCAGGCGATGCTTATTCATTATTTTCATTATTGCAAGACATCTACCATGATTTTCCATGGCTTAGCATTAAAGAGCCGATATTTACCATGAAACAAGACTCAGAAGACATTGATGTGACCATGCAATTGATCGCGCTCAATCATAGGCCAAAGTTGGCACCTATTTTTAACAAGAACAGATTGCCTTTACAATCATCGACTGGATTGCCTTTCTGCCAATCGATGCACGCGAGTAGAATGCTACATGATGCGCCAAAGCTAGCGCGTGTTAATTATATTCAATATAAAAATACGCGAGTTATGCTGTAGAAAATAGCTCATATCAAAGAAATAGTAGGGTGTTAGGCGCGTTTTTTGCACCGTAATCCACCAAATTAAAAAATATCATTATTATTTTTGGTGGATTACGGCAAAAAACGCCTAATCCACCCTACTATTTTCTTAGTTCTTGTTGAAATAAAATTTTGGTTAAATATAAATAGGAAAAACATGAAAACCATCATCTTAATTTTCACATTAGTGATCATCTCTTCAATCACCTCCGCACAGACAAATACACTCACCATCCACGTACACCGCATTTCACTCAAAGCAGCATTGCAAGGTCTTGCAACCGCTTTGCATTGCGATGCCATCATCAGTGAAAAAATAAACGGCAGCTTGACCATGAGCCATCACAATATTGAACCGATGCTTTTACTTAATGTCATTGCCTCCAAATATGGTATTAAATGGGAACAGCAAGGTAAGTTGCTTACTTTCATGACGCAGCAAGAATGGGCTGAACAAAAACAGCGTGAAGAACAGGAAAAAACCATAGCCAATAATAGCGCTACCCTGCATCTTGTCATGCTCACCCTCCGCTATGCAAAAGCAACACAGCTCATCAATCTTTTGCATTCAACCAAAACAAACTTATTATCAAAACGTGGCAGTATCGAAGCAGACAGCAGAACCAATACCATCATGGTGTATGACACAAAAGCAAATATTCACTTGATCAAAAAAGCGATTAAAGCGCTTGATCAACCCGTTAAACAAATTCTCATTGAAACGCATTTGGTGAGCATAGACCATGACCATGAAAAAGCAGTGGGATTATCATTTTCCAATCAAACGACCAACACAACATTGGATATTCCACTCACAATCAATAAATGGAGCCTATCACAACCCATTGCAGCAACATTATCGCTACTCGAAAAACAAGGACACGCTGACATTTTATCCTCACCTAGGCTTTTCACGGCCGATCAAGAAACCGCTTCCATTGAAACCGGTGAAGAAGTCCCTTATCAAGAAAGCAGCGAAAATGGTGGCACAACGGTTGCCTTTAAAAAGGCTGTATTGGGTCTAAAAATCACTCCTCACATTCTACCTGGCGGACGCATCTCCTTGAATGTACACATTAATCATGATAGGCCCGCCAATCGCCTCATTAAAGAAGTGCCAATGATTACTACCCGACAAATCACGACTAATGTTATCCTAAATAATAGGGAAACAATCGTCTTAGGTGGGATTTATGAACGAGACGTGGAGCTAAACGTCTCAGGTATCATTGGCATGAGTCATGTGCCACTCCTTGGGCGTTTGTTGAGCAAAAACACAACGAAACAACATAAACGAGAGTTATTGATTTTTGTAACGCCCATGATTATGAATAATAATGACATATGAAAAATGCAAAATCAGGTAATGTTTTTTTAATTGGTCCTATGGGCGCTGGTAAAACCAGCGTTGGACGATATCTTGCCAAAAAAATGGGGAAAACATTTTACGACTCCGATGAAGAGATCGAAAAACGCACCGGTGTTGATTTGCATTGGATTGTTGATCTAGAAGGCATGCAAGGTTATCGTTTACGCGAATTAGCTGTTCTTGATGATTTAAGCAAGCTCAATAATATCGTGCTCTCTACAGGCGGCGGTTGCGTTGAAACCCCTGAAGTGCGAGAAATCCTGCAAACCCGCGGCACCATTGTCTACATGGAAGTCGCCCTGCCCACTCAAGTCAAACGTTTAAAACATGATAAAAAGCGTCCGATACTGCAAAAACAAGATCGCGAAATGGTGCTGACGCAGTTATGGGAAGACCGTGAACCCTATTATGAAGAAATCGCTGATTTTGTGATTTTGACCGATGAGCAATCGGTGCAAGAAGTTGTGAATATTATTGTTAACTGGTTGAAAAATAGTTAGTCTTTTAAAAAATATCTAATCGGTTTGCAAAGCGGATTGACATTACGCAAGTTGCGTTATACATTATGCGTAATGACGAGGCGATCCATATGCTAAATTATTTTCCAACCGCCCTTGCGTTAGGTGAGGCATTCTGTAACCGAAAAGATGAGTTAAATCGTATTCATTATAATTTAAAAGGTAATACACCCATTCTCTTGATATCGCCCAGACGATATGGAAAAACAAGTCTTGCATTAAAAAGTTGTGAAACCATCAAATGGCCATACGTTCATGTTGATTTGTATAAAGCCCTTTCTTCAAATGATATTGAGCAGTATATTTTGCAAGGCATCGGACAGTTATTAGGAAAATTGGAAAGCACGCCTAGTAAGTTGTTAAAAATCGCAAGTGATTATTTTGCCAGCATGCAAATAAAAGTGGTATTAGAAAAAGCGGGTATCAAGTTAGAATTTGATTCAAGGAATACGTCAGCGACTGAAACAATCTTGCAATCACTCGAAAAATTACATGCCATTGCCATAAAGCAGAATAAAAAAATCATTTTATTTTTAGATGAATTTCAAGTGGTTGGAGAAGTGACACATGATCATGCCATTGAAGCTGTTATTAGAGAAGTAGCGCAAAAATCCACTCATATTGCCTATATGTTTTCTGGTAGTAATCGACATTTAATGGAACAAATGTTTTATGACCGTAAACGACCCTTTTATAAATTATGCGATCAAATCAAAGTAGATCGCATTGCCGCTAAAGAATATGAAAAATATATTAACCTTGCTGCTCAAACAACATGGAACAGTGAGCTTGACCCTGATACGCTGAATGCTATTTTTTCAGCAACAGAATTACATCCATACTATGTAAATAAATTATGCTCCTTTCTATGGCAATCTAAAAAAATCCCTTCCAAACAAGATGTTTGGCAAGCGTGGCAACAAATTCGGTTGGAAAACAAATCAATAATTGAAGGAGAGCTAGAACTCTTAAGCCTCAATCAACGTAAGTTACTGATATTTCTCGCAACACACGAGACAAAAGAATTATTTGGTAAAAAAGCATCACAGGATATTAATCTCACGCCAAGTAGCACAAAAAGGGCACTTGAAACTTTAATTGAAAAAGATTATGTCTATGTTGATAAAGATAATTGTTATCGTATCTTAGACCCGCTAATCAAAAGTGTGTTGACGGCGTGATATCTCCATCCTTCTGGAATACAAAAATCGGAACAAGAAGCCCTATGCTGCAAAAACAAGCACTTCAACTATACTGTTATTAATAAGTGATATTTAGGATATTTGCCTATGTTATCAAATCGCACAAAAAATGTGCGTGTGAGATCAAGGAGCGGTGTATATGATTGTTAACTCATTGAAAAATAGTTAATGATTAATATTAATGGCCCCTGATTTTTTATGATACATTTAATTTTCACTTAAGAAAACGTTGTTATAATTTACTTCAGATGTATTATAATTAATGAGTTACAAAAACATAATAAAATTCATGTGCTCAATAAACAACATGTCACAAACGAGAGGTCTAGTATGTCAAGTCCACGCACAAACGAAAGTAGTAATGTATCACTGAACGATCTGAAGATTCAGTTAAAAATTATCTCTAAAGAGATAGATAATGCTAATATTGAGATAAATTCAATCATAAGAAAGTTACCTTTAATATTTAGACTCTCCAAAACAAAATCTGATGAAAATATACTCCTAGAGCTATGGCAAGGTATTGTACAGTTGATTGAAAAAACGGCTAATCAAGAAGATTTTGACAAAACGATCAACCAACAAATTGTAGTGTTCATACAAGAAATGATGGCGTTACATACCAAAAAACCCATTAATCAGAGCACGTTATCAAAGACCGCTGAAGACTTAAGCAGACTACAGGATGAATTGACAACGTTAAATAACAAAATTAAAAGTAAAAAACAGATTTCAGAGCAAATAACACAATTAGAGAACAAAATACAATCGGATGAAATCGCAAAAAATACAGCTAACAGAAAGAAAGCGATAGAGTCTCTAAAATCACAGGTTAAACAATACAGAGATATCACGAGTGAGGCGTTAAATATTGGCAAAATAGAGAATGACGAAGAAATCGAATATGATAACAAGACATTAAGTGAATTAGGCGATTTGCACACAATAGAAGATAGAATCAACAGCCTAAATCTAGAAGATAGTAACATCGATAAAACAATTGCACAACTGAACACAGAAGTAGACGGGCTTGCAAAATCCATCGGCCAAACTACTAAAAATATCAAAAAAACAGCTCTGGAATTTTTAATGAATAATCCGGACAATATAAATAAGATGCCATTTGTTAAGCTAAACGATTTAGTAGCACAAGGTAACCATGATATTACATCTAAGAAAAATGAAATTACTTCCTTAGTAGGACAAATAATATCATATTTACAGGATAAGAGTATCAACTACAATGAAATTGGGGACTTAAAAAACTGGTTATCTATCTCAATTTATTCAATAACAGCACTTGAAAAAGACAGAATAGCACTAGCAGGAAGCAATAACACTTTCTACAGGGGCACAACCATTGGTTATAATATAACAGATGAGCTAATGAAGCACGTAAGACAAATCCTATCGCTAAAAGCGAATAGCAATATATTAAATCAAATATCTGATGAACACCTCATTCATGTTCGCAACAAAATGACTGACTTACTACAAAGTATTGAAGATTTAAAGCAACTTAATAAGAATAATAGAATTCTAGCAAAGCAGAGAGATTTAAAGTTTAATGAAAGAAAACAAGAGTTGCATTCTCTACAAACACAACTTAATGCGCTCAAACCTCATAGCGCCAGCAATACAATAGAATCACTGCATAACCAATTAAAAACAATCAATCCAAACGATGAAAATTTTGAAAAGATGACCTCATCGTTACGCACTAGTCTTGACAAATTAAAAGCGGTGAACTTTCTGCAATCTAAAATTAAAGAGTTCAAATCTCTAGTTACTGAAGGCGATACTGATAACATATCACAAAGATATAAAGGCTTTATTACAAAACAAGCTGTAAATTCATTGGAATTGGAAATCCAAAAATTGGATATAAATGACCATGATTTTGCAACCAAAGCGGAGTTATTACAAACTCAGCTTAATGATTTAATCAGTCGACAACATAAGGCAAATTACAATTATATTTACACAAAAGGCATCAATACTCTACAAGAATTGAATTCTAAAATCAAAATGATTGCTGACACAATAATTTACTCAAATGAATCAAAAGGGGCGGCCATTGAGCAACTCAATCAACTGCACAACACGATAACAAATCGCATCGATCAATTGAATGGCGTATTGAAAGAGTTAAGAATTACTGATAAAGAAAAAAATGATTTACAACAGTTAGTGAATAGTTTTAAGCAACTTATTAATGATATTGATACTACAAAGGGAGATGTTGCTGCTAGAACAATCCTGACTCCGTCGAATCTTCAAGCAAAACAAACTGTTTCAATCAGTGAAGAACAACTGGAATCAACAAGACAAACAATACAACATATTCCAATCAGTAAGCAACTACAGCAAATATGCAAAGAAATAAATACTAAGCTTACATTAGACAATTATATTGCTTTAGGCACAGCAAATGTTATCGCATCTTTAATAAATAAATACACGGCGCTTAACAATAGTAATCCAAATGAACAATCACATAAAGAACATAAAAAGATTATTGAACGTCTTAAAACACAATTAAACAATAAAATGGAACACGCGGAAACACTCGTTAATTTAGCTGCTGATTTAGAAGAACCAACATCATTAATTCAGCAATTAAATGACTTAAAACAAAATGACATGGCCAAGCTACAATTAGCGTATACTACCGACCCTAAGGCAGCACAACATTGCTATATTGTGGCCACGGACAAAATCAAATCAATAACGGATAAAATTGCGCTCGCTCATACTAATCTTCTTGATCACATCAACAATGTATCAGCGTTAAAAATATTAGGTTTGCTGCCAAATGATATACAAGAAAAATTAACTAATCAAGAAACCAGGGTTGCTATCTTACTTCAGAGTGCAATCGAACAAGCAGCAGAAGCAGAACGATTAGCAGCGCGCAACAAAATAATTCACGACGGTACTCTAAATGCCTGTCATGACACAGTGAGCGTGAGCGATGCCTTGCACACCCGGTCATGGACTAAAATCGATTCAAATTACGCAAGATTTAAAGATTTAGCCCAATTTACCGAAGTTTTTGTAAAAAGCGGCTTAAGTCATACTAAAGCATTTAGTGAAGATGCTTTCATTAATACAGCAAAAAAATTAGATGCAATTGTTATTTGTGATGCTGAAATCAAGCGCTTGCAAGATGAAAATACTAAATCCGACAATGTTAAAGCAGCAGCCTTTTATGCCTTGAAAGCATACATCACACAAAACTTACATAACACGACACGGACTCTCACTGATGTAATTAATACAGCAACAGACATGATTGTTGTGGAAGATAAAAAAGGTGATCCTGCATCTTCAAAACTTGTCGACAGCAAGGCTCAATATGAGAAAGGAACTGCCTTCAGCAGAAGAGTTGACAAAGATATTACTGGCGAATATAAAGCCGCTTCTCTCCGTGATCTACTGTCATGGCGACGTAGTGTGGCAGCAGCCGTGCTTCCTGTTTTATTTAAAAGCACTGATACGAGTGTATCTTCGTTAAAAGCACTGAAAAAAATTAACGAAATCGATCTTAGTACAGTTCAAGCTTCAGCAAACAAAAAGCTAAGTCAATAGCTAGTCGTTCCTGAAAAACGCTGATTCGAGAGCTAAAAATGCCTGAGAAGGCGAAGGTTGTAAGCTAGGCAAGTTAAAATAGCTGATAACTAGTTGTGTTGTACTATGGTGGGTTTTCAACAGACTTTGCCACAATGAGTCAGGATAAGCTTTTACTTTCTAGCCTTGTCTCAAGGCAGCGAGGGGAGTGGATTATTTTCATTGATATTAAGTGTGAACAGATTTTTTTTAAATCCCGTTTAGCAGGATGCGAGTCTTTACGATAATATCAATGAAAATAATCCACTCCCCTCGCTGCCTGGCGCTTAGGTTTGATGGTGGATTACGATGCAGAAAGCGCATCTAATCCACCCTACCTTAACTGAAGATGATTGGGTCATCCCATGGGATTGCTTCATTAAGTGAAGTTGCCACGAGCAAAATATCATAGTAAACAACGAACAACAAACTAGAGTAACCAATTAAAAACTAACCCCTAGATAACTGATACGGATAATACTCCGGCTCCCAAACCGTCTCCCGTATCAATTTCTCCCAATCCGTACTGTCATCGAGATGTATTCCTGCAACGCCATCCCTAACCGCAGCTTTAGCAACCGCAATCGCAACCTGCCTACTCACCATATGCGTTTCCGCGAGTTTCGGCAGTAACGATGCTGTTTTATCCTGATAGACGGGCGAACAACGACTGAGCGCCTCGGTGGCCGCCCAAAGCATATCATCCGTCAAACGTTTTGCCTTACTCATAATCACCCCCAAGCCAATACCTGGGAAAGCAAGTGCATTATTGCTTTGAGCAATACGATAACGTTTGCCATTAAACTCCACATCAGCAAAGGGGCTGCCTGTTGCAATGAGCGCATTGCCATTCGTCCATTCGAGTAAGTCACTCGGCAAGGCTTCACTTAAGGACGTTGGATTGGACAAAGGTAAAATAATGGGGCGCGATACCCCTGCTGCCATTGCCTTTACAACCGCTTCATTAAAGGCACCCGCAACCGTTGAACAACCGATTAGAATGCTTGGTTTGGCATTTTCAACGACATCCAACAACACTTGCTTGGATTGAAGAATGTCACATGACCAGTGCGATAATTCATCACGAGATGTCACATATCGTTTTTGAAAGGGTAATAGGTTATTGCGACCATCTGTCAATAAGCCTTGTCTATCAATTAAATAAAAGCGGGATAATGCTTCTTGTTCGGATAAGCCAGCGCGCACCATGGCATCAACGATTTGATCAGCAATGCCAATGCCAGCAGCCCCTGCACCGAATACCACTACCCGATGATCGCGAAGTGGCACACCGCTTGCGACCACCCCTGCAAGCACTGAGGCCAAAGCCACCACCCCCGTTGCTTGAATATCGCCATTGATCGTGCAGGCTTCTTGTCGATATCGGCTTAATATACGTCTTGCATTGTCTCGACCCATGTCTTCCCAGTGCAAATAAATCGATGGAAAACGCTTTTGCAAGGCTTTCACAAATTGTTCGACAAACTCATCGTATTCTTGTTTGCCAATGCGCTCATGTCGCCAACCCAAATACATGGGATCATTTAAGAGATGAGGATTATTGGTACCGACATCAAGCTGTACTGGTAATACACGATGCGGATTAATGCCTGCACACAAGGTATAGACCATGAGCTTTGCGCTGGAAATATTGATGCCGCCTATGCCTTGATCACCAATGCCTAAAACGGCTTCGCCATCCGTGATCACAGCTAAATCAATGTCTGCCAGCAAGCGATTATCTAATATCTCATCCAATCGATCGCGATCCGAATAAGCGATATAAAGCCCTTTCGGTTTGCGTAACTCTACGCTGAAACGCTGCACTGCTTCCCCCACGGTGGGCGTGTAAATAATGGGCAGCATTTCTTCTAAATGACGGCTTACGACGTAATAAAACAAGGTTTCGTTATAGTCATGCAATACATTTAAATGAATGTGTTTCGCTAAATTGCTCGTGTGTTCAGAATATTGCGCATAGAGACGTTCAGCTTGCTCAGTAATGGTTTCAATGCGTGCAGGTAGCAAGCCCAATAAACCAAACCGTTCTCGCTCTTCTTGCGTAAAAGCACAGCCTTTGTTTAATTTAGGTGCACTCAGCAACGCATGTCCAGTGAGGCTGGTTTCAATGGCGCTAATGTATCCGGCTTCATTACGTATCAGTTTGAATTCATTCATATTATTTTAGTCTCACGCATAGCCGCATGTAAGCTATCAATCATCAACACTTTGCAATCAATGATGCATAACGTTATTATAACTGAGATAAGAAACACGCAGGCGATTCACATTAGATCAAATAGTTACAGCAAATACGGTAAGCAAAATGACTAAAATTGCAATTTATGCAGGTACATTTGATCCCATTACCAATGGACATTTGGATATTATTCATAGCGCATTGCAGATTACCGACACCTTAATCATTGCCATTGCGCAAAATAAAAACAAAAAACCATTACTTGCTCTTGATGAGCGAGAGAATCTTATCAAACAACTGTTAGATTGTCATCAAAATATCAAAGTAATGTCTTTTGATAATTTATTAGTCGATTTTGCCCAAGAGGTCGGCGCAACAATACTGGTGCGCGGCTTGCGCAGCAGCACTGATTTTAATTATGAAAACCAATTGGCGAATGCGAATAAAATATTAGCGCCGCACATACAAACCGTTTTCTTACTGCCATCGCCTAAGCATGCACACATCTCATCAACTATTGTGCGAGAAATCAATGAATTAGGTGGAAACTGCGCCGAATTTGTGCCTGAGAGTGTGGCAAAAATATTAAAACGCCACGCTCCACCAGCAAAGAAAGATTAATACCATGGCGCTTAAAATTACCGAGGAATGTATTAATTGTGATGTGTGCGAACCCGCTTGCCCAAACCAAGCCATTTATCAAGGCGAAGTCATTTATGAGATTAATCCGGCCCTTTGCACAGAATGCGTGGGTCATTTTGAGACGCCGCAGTGTGTTGCGATTTGTCCGGTGGATTGCATTCCTAAAGATCCGGATCATGTGGAGACGGATGCGGAGTTGCGCGAGAAATTTGAACGCTTGACGAAAAAATAACATTTTATTGAGTATATTTATTCTTGACTGCTACTAATAAGCCCGCTATCCTGCTGGTCTTAATCCTTCTCTATAATCACGATAATGGGGCACACAAATGAAAAAAATCATTTTTGGTGGTTTGCTTGCAAGTTTATTAATGAGCGCAACTGCATTTGCTGGACAACATATCCACCTTTCTCAAGATGCTAAAAAATTGGCATACAAACCAATTGATTGGTCGTTGCCAGAGAACTCAAATGAGGTGATCACCATTGAGTCACATGATCCAACTGGATCACCTTACGATGTGCTCATTTATGTTGATCTGCATTATACCGACTATCCCGTAAAAAGTTTCTCTGGTCCTGCGCGTATTGTCAATTGCGCAAAAAATCCTATTGTTGTGAAGCCGAAAAATACTGTGATGTGCAAACTTTATCCTGATGCACCTATTATGATTAGCGCTGCAAGCGAGCAAAGAGCACTCGGTTTTTTTGAAGTGCAGTAAGTTGTTGGAGTGACTTAGATAATAATGATATTTTTTAATTTGGTGGATTACGGCGCAAAAAACGCACCTAATCCACCCTACTATTTCCTTAGTTCTTGTTGAAATAGGATTTTTTGCTAAAATTCGTGGGGAGACGTCAGATTGCGAGGAGCAAAGCATGCTGCCCGCAATGATGCTATGACATGACACTGCTAGTATAGCTAGTTATAGTTCTTCATAGTGTTACAGTAACGAACAACCAAAACCACCAGAAGAGTGACCACGGATATTAAGCTGCTCCTTATCCAAAGTTTGATTTAATTGCTGTTGCTGATCGACTATCTTTTTGAAATTGTTGAATGCTTCACTCAAGACATATGGTGGCTTCTTCGTATTATCAAGTTTGCATATACCTTGCGCTACAAATTTGTTCAGTTTGGCCTGTATCTTATCCTGTAAATCGCCATTCTCCTGCTGATTTAAACATGCCGCAATTAAAGAATTAAATAAGTAACTTATTGTATGGGTAATGTGACCTGTGTTAGGTAAATGAGCGGCTATATTATTTAACAAATTTTTATATGCAAGCATTGCTTCCGTATTGTTATGATAACTAAATTGTGTTGTAGAAGTTGATTGTTTTGCAGCACTATTGATAATTTCATCAACAAATTCGACGAGTAGGCAATTTAAACCTTGAATTACACCATTTATAATATACATATCAACAACTTTTTGCGCCTCTTGTTTTTGTTGTTCTGTAGGATAAGTGCGTTCGTCACTCCAAAAAATTTCGGATATTTGTTTCAGCGAACACATTTGATGAATGAATTTCATGCTTCCTAATATTGTAGTAATATTTAAGCTTTTAAGACGTTCCATCTTATTTTTTATAGATGAAAAACAACTCGTTTGACAAGCGTGTACAAATCCATATTGCTCGCCAATTGTCAGACAAACTCGACTGTCATCGAGTACTTGTTTAATATGAGCACCATCGCCTATCTCTATCAGATGGTTTACATACCTTATAAAAAGTAGAGTAGAAAATGTATATGAATTCGATTCGACTACTCTGATATGATCGACAATTAAGTTGCCCACTTCAACCGGCGCTTCACTGTTCATTGCTAGCATCAGTGTTGCGTTACAATTCATTTTATTGTTAACATTGACGTAATCTTCATAATCAGCGTGAGTAAAAATACCGGCTATCATGAAGTAAGAAAGGACTTGTAACGCTTGATTTTCTAGAGCAGCGGCAATTAAATGTTTTCTCATATCATCACGGGTGGAAATTAATTTCCAAACGCTATCATTATCGCGATTAGCAAATAAGTCGATCATTGCCGTGAGATCATTTTTTTTAGCCGCCTCGACGATATTATTGAAAATTATCTCTATCTCTTGAGATAACTGGAATCCTGCAATATTGTTTGTTGTGCGCTGCATAATTAAACCTCATTTTATTTATAGATATAAGTAATTAAGGACTTATTATATCGAACACAGATTAAACAAATATTAATGGGGGCGGGTAAGGCGGGTTTAGGCTAGCTGCCATGATACAGCTAACCATATGAAAATAAGCATAAAAAAATTTGATCTTTGATGATGCTATGCTAACACTTTCTTTACTGCAGCATAATTCGGCTCAGTTGTAATTTCAGGCACTTGTTCCGTATAAATTACTTTCCCTTGCGCATCAATTACCACTACCGCTCGCGACATTAACCCTTGCAATGGTCCATCAGTCATCGTCACACCGTATTGTTTACCAAAATCAGGTGAACGAAATAATGATAGCGTGATTACGTTTTCGATCTGTTCTTGATCGCAAAAACGCTTTTGTGCAAAAGGTAAATCCATGGAAAGACACAGCACCACAAGGTCTTTTTGGGTAGCAGCGAACCGGTTAAATTCAATCACACTTTTTGCGCACACACCGGTATCTAAACTCGGGAAAATATTGAGTACTACTTTTTTACCTTGCTGTTCTGTGAGCGTCACACTATTTAAACTCACACTGGTTGCACTAAAATCAGGTGCTTTAGTACCGATTGCAGGTAAATGACCGATGGTATGGATGGGTTGTCCTTTGAATGTAATGGTTGTCATATCTATCCTTATTTAATCAAATAAAACGGTCCTGGTAATTTGAATCTTTTGCCGCTATGCGGCCCTTTTAGATCAGATTGTTGATCTCCCACATTGAGCAGAATGTTGTAACCCTGCTTTTCAATCTTCTCGCGCGCCGCAGATTTATACAACACAGCTGAATCATGGTCATGTTCGGCATCACGCATGATTAAACCGTCCCAACCTTGATAACCGACCTGTTGCAAATTCTTGATCGTAGCTGTTCGCTCGACTTCTTTTCTGCCAGTAATGAAAAAAACCGCCACTTTATTATCTTTAGCAAAGCGATATAACTTTAATGTCGGCTTGATACCCCGGTCAGTGCCTTTCATTTCAGCTTCTTGAACTTGTTGGTTAGTCCCGCCAAAATTCATCTCGAGCATATCGGCATAATTCGATAAGGACGTTTCATCAACGTCTAAGATGATGGCAGGTTTCTTGCCTTTAGGGATGCCTTTTTCTAAACACAATTTGAGATAGCGCATGGCATCAGCAATCACTTTTTCAATATCACGCTCATATTCACCTGAATCATGATATTTAATGATACTGGCCTTGGCCTCAGCCAAATTGGGCGGCTCCTTTGCAACCAGTACCGTTGCGCTGAATAAAGAAAATACTAATGTATAAATAACAATCAGCAATCGCACGGCATGTTACCTTTTTTAATTATTCTTGATGAGCATCTGATGCTGCAGCATCCCCTGAATCTGCTGTACCAGGTGGGTCAATAGGTTCATCAGCAAGTTTTGTATGTGATGTTTGCTCGATACTGTCATCCGTTGTAGTAGCGGACTGATCAAATTGAGTATAACCTGCTGCAATCTCACGCAAGGCCACAACAGTTGGCTTATCATTATCCCAAGCCACTTTAGGATCGGCAGTGCCACGCATCAATTGACGAGCACGTTTTGCTGCTATCAAAACGAGTTCAAAGCGATTTTTGACATTTTTTAGACAATCTTCAACGGTTATTCTGGCCACCACACACCCCCTCTGTCGTCCGCATAAAGCCCACTATTATACAGGAAACTCAAGGATATATAAACCTATCCTTTCTGACCTAACTCTTCTCGCTAGACCCGCTTGGCAACATGTCCACCAATAATTCTTTATATTTTTCAAGCTGTTTCACTGCCTGCAACCGATTACTTTTAACAATGATAATGAGATCATGTAAAGCTTGTTCAAATTGATCATTCAATACCACATAATCAAATTCCGTAACATGCGATAATGTGACCTTGGCATCAGCGTATCTTTTAGCAATCACATCAGGGTGGTCCAAATTGCGACCAGTTAAACGCTGTTTTAAGTCTTGCAAGGAAGGTGGTAACACAAAAATACTGACGGCATCCTTAAAGATGCGTTTTACTTGGTTGTGTCCTTGCCAGTCAATTTCTAAAATCACATCGGTACCTGCGAGCAAAGTCTCTTCAACCCAACGTCTGGATGTTCCGTACAAATGCTCAAAAATAGTGGCATATTCTAAAAAATCACCTTGATCTATACGTTCTTGAAATGCCGTGTGGTCGACAAAATAATAATTAACGCCATGCACTTCATTAGACCGCTTAGGCCTTGTGGTATGCGACACAGAGACCATGATGTCAGAAACATTATTGATCAATGCTTTCACTAAAGTCGTTTTACCTGCACCTGACGGTGCAGCAATAATAAATAAGGTTCCTTTTGCTATCGTCATTAATGCTCATCCTCAGTAACTAGTAATTGATGCTCAGGTTTAAGAGATTGCATATTACGAATCAAATTGGTTGTTGATAAGGTAATGCCATGCTGCAACACATGCACCTCACCGCCATAAGAACGCACAATATCGGCCCCCACAACTTGATCTAATGTATAATCACCGCCTTTTGCGAGCACTTCCGGCTTGATCAAATTCAAAAGCCGTTTTGGTGTGCTATCTGCAAAGGGGATGACCCAATCCACTGCGCGTAATTCAGCGAGTACTTGGCAACGATGCGTTAATGAATTAATTGGGCGATGTTGACCTTTCAGCGCTTTGATTGATTCATCAGAATTAACGGCAACAATTAAATAATCACCTAATGCTTTTGCCATTTGCAGTGATGCAATATGCCCTGCATGGATAATATCGTAGCAACCATTCGTAAACACCATCTTTTTGCCTGATGCACGCAGTTGTTTAACGATGGCTAACAATTGTGTTTCATCCACCCTACCAAAAGCATGAGCACAATTGCCAAAACAAGCTCTGGTTAATTCTTGCAAACTAACAGCAGTCGCCCCGAGTTTGGTCACAGCAATTCCCGCTGCTATATTCGATAAACGCACAGCATCAAGGCTACTTGCACCCGATGCCAAGGCGGCACCCAAGGTACTGATGACGGTATCTCCTGCACCGGTGACATCATAAATTTCATGAGAAACGGCAGGTAAATGCACCACATTATCTTGCTCAATTAAGCTCATGCCCGCTTCGCTGCGAGTAATGAGTAAATGTTGCAAGTCATGCGATCGTAAGAGTGTTTGGCCTTTTTGCACCATCTCTTCTTCATTGAGGCATTGGCCCACCATGTTTTCAAATTCTTTTAAATTTGGCGTAAGCCACGTAGCCCCGTTATAACGATGCACATCAGTCGATTTTGGATCAACCAATACAGGTACGTTGGCAGCTTTTGCGGCACGTATAAACACATCAGGATGACGCAAGGTTCCTTTTAAATAATCAGATAAAATCACTAACTGCACTGATGGTAGAGCCCCTTTAAATCGCGTTAATAATTCTGCTTCAATGCGGTCATCAAGATAAGGTTTTTCAAAATCCATGCGCAATAATTGTTGATGTTTACTTAATACCCGTAACTTCACCACGGTGGATACGTGTTTAGATTGGTATAAATCAGCATGAATATGCATGGCTTTAAGTTCAGCCAGCAAATGCTCGCCCGCTTCATCAAAACCAATGACGCCTAGTAATGTCACATCCGATCCAAGTTGGCGGATGTTACAGGCCACATTTGCTGCCCCGCCAAGTCGTTCTTCCCTCTCTTGCACATTCACAATCGGGACGGGCGCTTCAGGGGACACACGCGATGTATTGCCTAGCCAATACCGATCGAGCATCACATCCCCGATCACAAGAAGGCGAGCGGTATGAAATGGCGGCAAGGAGGGCTCTCTCAATGATAAGTGCATCTTATTGATCCATATGTAAATTTAAGTAGCCAATGGGTAATCATTCAAAATTGACCAATTTTAACATTATCGAGGATTATTGCGCTATACTGGAATTAAGAACAAGAAATTGAGGAGGTGTGCACTATGCTATTACCCATTCAAGTGAGTTTTCGTGATACCCTCGCATCCAAAGCCATTGAAGCAAACATCCGTAAAAAAGCTGAGAAATTAGAGCAATACTTTAATCGCATCAGCAGTTGTCGTATCGTAGTGAAGTCGACACAAAAACACAAACATCAGAAATTATATACCATCCGCATTGATGTGACTGTGCCAGGTAAAGAATTTGCCGTCACCCACAAAAAAAATGAGGATGTGTATATTGCCATTCGCGATGCATTTAACGCCATTGCAAGACAATTAGAAAATCATGCACGCAAACAACGACAAGATGTGAAAACACATGAAGAAACATTGCATGGACACGTTGCAAGAATCATGCCTCATGATGGTTATGGCTTCATTGAAGGCATCGATGGCAATGAATATTATTTTAGTACGACTAATGTGGGACACCCGGATTTTGATGATTTGGGTGTGGGTGATCTTGTTGAATACACCTCTGCTATTTTTGGTGATGGCAGACATGCGCATCATGTGATTCGCGGACGGCGTAATCATAATCATCAATAAATCTGCAGCAATTCATCAATACCACCCGATAACACCTCAACACTTGGAAATGTTCTAAGCCAAGTCATTTGTCGTTTAGCCAGTTGACGAGTAGCAGCAATCGCTCGCTCAACCATGACATCGTAGGTGATATTGCCAGCTAAATATTCCCAAACTTGGGCGTAATTCACTGAACGAATAGCCGGTAAATCCACGCTCAAATCGCCCCTTGCATATAATGTTTCAATTTCAGCAATCAATCCTTTGTCTAACATGTCGTAGAAACGTGAAGCGATGATCTCATGCAATATTGTTCGATCTTGTGGAAACAATGCAAGCCAACGATACGGCAAGTGATGTGATTGAGTTGTCTTTGCTTGATGTGCACTGATTGTTTTTCCTGATACATAAAACACTTCTAATGCACGCGAAATGCGTTGCTTATCATTGGGATGAATGCGTGATGCAGAAGTAGGATCGACTTTCTGTAATTGCTGATGTAAATATTCCCATCCATGCTGATGCGCTTTTGTTAATAATTCTGCACGAATAATTGGATCGGCTGTTGGTAATTCAGCAAGGCCACGTTGTAGCGTACGAAAATACATCATGGTGCCGCCAACTAATAAAGGAATACGTTCATCAGCAGTACTTTTTTCAATTTGCGCATGTGCATCACGATAAAAATCGCCTACCGAATAGTGTTCTTTCGGATCACAAATATCGATTAAATAATGTGGCACACGCTCTAAAATGTCACGCTCAGGTTTTGCCGTGCCAATATCCATACCGCGATAAATCATTGCAGAATCAACGCTAATAATATCAATGGGCAGTTGATTTGCTAAGCTTAATGCCAAGTCTGTCTTACCAGACGCAGTCGGTCCCATTAAACAAATGACAGGATGAGACATGTCTATCGTCCGCGTAAAAATAACTTATCCAGCTCTTGCAAGGACAATTGTAAGGTGGTCGGACGTCCATGATTGCATTGTCCACTATGTTCGGTCTGCTCCATGGCGCGCAATAATGCATTCATTTCAGGCAGAGTAAGTTTGCGTTTGGCACGCACAGCAGTGTGACAAGCAAGCGTACCTAATAATTTATGCATTTTGTCTTTCACGCGCGTGACGATGCCAGATACCTTTAAATCAGCTGCAATATCACGCACTAATTCTCCCGGATCACCTTCTGCTAATAAACTCGGCACGGCTCGAACCAAAATTAATTCATCCCCTGCACGTGATACATCAAATCCGAGCTCAGCAAAAAAAGCCGATTCACGTTCAACAATATTGGCATCGTGATCACTCAGTGAACAAGGATAAGGCATGAGTAATAATTGTTGTGGCCAAGTATGTGTTTCATAAGCTTGTTTTAATTTCTCATAGAGCACGCGTTCATGCGCTGCATGCATATCCACAATCACAAGCCCTGCTTCATTCTCTGCAAAAATATAAATCCCTTGAAATTGGCAAATGGCTTGCCCCAAAGAATGCATCTCGCAGCGTGTGATTTTTTGCTCATGATGATGCAGTGGCTCTCGTGAAGCTATTATTGCAGGTGGTAACTTTGGTTCTTCCAAAGGCGCGAAAAGCGGCAGATCAGGAAAGACGATTTTTTGCTGTTGAGGTGCACTAATAGGTGTCTTGATTGTTGGACTTGGCGCAATGACAACATCATCTTTTTTAACCAAGGCATCGGATAAGGCATGCTTCAGAAAATCATGCACTAAACGATTTTCACGAAACCGCACTTCACTTTTTTGCGGATGCACATTCACATCAACATATTCTGGCGGCAGTTGTAAAAATAACACATAAGCAGGGTGACGATCACGATACAAAACATCTTGATACGCTAATTTGATGGCATGTGTAATGGTTTTATCACGCACCATGCGTCCATTCACATAAAAATATTGCATGTCTGCTTGTGAACGTGAGTAATGCGGTTCTGCAACCCAGCCTGTTAAAAATAATTGCGTACTTTCTGCTTCAATTTGTAAAGCATGTTGCACAAACTCACTGCCACATAGACTTTTTAAACGTTCAATTTGTTGTGATGGGTTACTCGCACTCGTATATTGTCTGACCATACGCTCATTATGTTTGAGCGTAAAACGAATAGCAGGACAAGCTAATGCAAATCGTTTAATGAGTTCATCAATGACTTCAAATTCGGTGCGTTCACTTCGTAAAAATTTACGTCTTGCAGGCGTATTAAAAAAGATATCTTCAACCCGCACAGTCGTACCTTTTGGGTGAGCTGCAGGTGATAATTGAGGTTTGATATCGCCTTCTGCAAGAATGGCAAACGCTTGTGAATTGACTGGTGCGGATGTCAGTGTCAGACGTGAAATGGATGCGATACTGGCAAGTGCCTCTCCTCGAAACCCAAGCGTCATGATGGTCGATAACGATGTAGTGTCTTGCAATTTACTGGTGGCGTGAGAACTTAATGCCAGAATTAAATCATCTTGATGGATGCCATGACCATTATCAAACACTTTAATGAGTTTCGTGCCACCTGCAACAATCTCGATATCAATGTGCGTAGCGTTAGCATCGATACTATTTTCAATTAACTCTTTCACCACCGATGCGGGGCGCTCTACCACTTCGCCCGCAGCAATTTGATTAGAAAGAAGTGGACTTAACGGGTGAATGCGCTGCATAACATTTTTCCTCTTTCCGACTGCGCAACGATTCGACATTGACGTTGATCGCCACGATATTCCAAATGACATTCAATATCGGGATCAGGTAAAAAACCCGCTGCTTTCAAAGGCCATTCCACCAAACAAATTGCATTGGCATGGAAATATTCTTCTAATCCTAAATGTAATAATTCAGTATTGGATTGAATGCGATAAAAATCAAAATGAAAGATTTGGCGCCCATCAACTAAATGATACGGCTCAACCAAGGTATAAGTCGGGCTTTTGACCCGACCACTCACCGATAGGGCGCGCAAAAAACCGCGTACAAAGGTGGTCTTACCTGCTCCTAACTCCCCGTAGAAAAAAATGGTACAAGGCGCAGTCACTTTCTCTGCAAACTTTGCACCTAATGTTACGGTGTCATCTTCATGACGTAATAGTATGTGATATGTATGTTGTTCTATCATGATTTTCAGTGGGAAATACCGCTGACCAATTGCCGCACATAGGGTAATAAATCAGTGGCCACCATTCCTCGCATGCCGTCTTCTGCAGCTAGGTCTCCTGCTTGGCCATGTAACAACACACCGAGCGTTGCTGCATTCCAACACGATAAACCTTGTGCCATCAAACCGCCTATCATACCACTTAAAATATCGCCTAATCCAGCAGTTGCCATCCCCGGGTTACCAAGCAATGAAATATCACAACGTTTGCCATCAGACACACAGGTTCTGGCACCTTTTAATACTGCAACGCCCCCATAGCGATGGGCCAATTGTGTTGCAGAATGGATGCGATGTTGCTGAATATCATCGCGTTCAACATGTAATAAACGTGCTGCCTCCCCTGGATGCGGGGTCAACACCCAATTATCACGCTGGATGTTCTCCATCTCGGCTAGCATATTCAGGGCATCAGCATCGAGCAATAACGGTTGTTTGGCAAGGACCACCCGCTCTAATAACATTTTGCTCCAATTCAGCGTGCCTAATCCTGGGCCAATTGCAATGACTGTTACTTTGTTGATTAAGGTTTCAAGCATGGTTCTATCTTCACCCATGCCATGACACATGATTTCAGGATGATCATTATCGAATGAAGCTGCATGATCTTCATGCATCAACACGCTAACTAGCCCTGCACCCACTCGTAATGCGGCCAGTGCTGCCATTTTGGGCGCCCCAGAAAACCCTGGGGCACCGCCAATAATGAGAACATGCCCAGATAATCCTTTGTGCCAGTTGGCATGTCGCTTGGGTAACTCACGGATTTTATCTGCTAAAGAGGATGAGAAGGCTATGGGTTTAACGGATTCAAGCAGTAGAGGGCTTAAGCCTAAATCATCAACGATCAGTTTGCCGGTGTATTGAATACCTTCTGCATCCAGTAAACCGGTTTTTAAGCCTATGAAAGTCACCGTCAGTATGGCATTAACAGGACGGCCTAATGCTATCCCCGTATCCGCATGAATGCCTGTTGGCACATCAATTGCTAAAATCGGTACATTAGCTTGGTTCATGGCATCAACAGCAGTTTGCGCAGCTGTATTCAGTGTTTTAGTGAGGCCAATGCCACAAATGGCATCGATCAACAAATCATGATCAGCTAAATCGGTGAGTAGGCCACCCACATTATAAACAGACACTGCAAACCCAGCTTCGATTAATAGGGTTGACAATACTAAACCATCACCGCCATTCTTGCCGCCACCTACCACAATGCCCACTCGTTCAACATTGGGAAAATAGTGTGAAATGGCGCGAAAAACAGCATAAGCCGCACGTTGCATCAATTCTGTTTCCAAGATGCCGGATTCCACTGCTTTTGCTTCTAATTGACGAATACCGGCAACGTCATAAACATTGATAGGCGACATCCTTGTATTCCATCTAGTAGATTAAGCTGAATAAACCAAAAATGGTCATGGCAATCGAGAAAATAATCAAGACGCTTAATAATAGTTTACCGCCAGCCATACGGAATTGTACATTACCGTTCGTTAAAGCAGCATACATCTCACGTCCTCGCCATGCCATGAGCGCGGGTAATAAGATCATCAAAATAAAGCAACAAATGCCTGCATAATTTAATCCCATTAAAAAAGCACCCGGAAAGAACAACACAAAAATAATGGGAGGCAAGAAAGTCAAGCCATAGACTAACCAATTGCCTAGCCCTTGTTTTTTCACATTAAAGCCATCTGCTAAGAAATCAGATAAGCTTAATGACACACTTAAAAATGAAGTGGCCATGCAAATGGATGTAAAGAATTTAGCGAATATGGATATTGAATCTTTTTGTAGGATTGAAGTGAGTGCAATCACTAAATCACTATTTGAACTATTTGATTGACTGATTTCACGTAAACCCAGCACACCTTCAAGCGGGATAATGCCCATGATCACCATGTCCCAAAATATGTAACACACTAAAGGGATGAGGGTACCAATGAAAATGGCTTTCTTCAGCGATTGAACATCGTCTCCAAAGTAATTTCTTAAACTCGGCACAATCATTAAAAATGCAAATGACACCGTCGTCACGGTAATGCTGGTTGGCGATGCAAAATTGGAGAACTGAGTGGTTGATAAATTGCTTGCAGAAATAAACGGTAAGATCAATACCACTAACAACACGAAGGTACCCATCTTGCCAAACATCAAGCCGCGATTCACATAATCCACTGCTTTAATACCAAAATAAACGATGCAGCCAAATAAAATAGTGAAAATGACCGATGCGACAGGTAAAGAAATAGGAATACCACTTTTAGTAATTAAATAATGAAATAAATCGCCACCACCTGCAATATAGGCAGACAAAATAGAATATAACAAGACGAGGTAAGCAACCCAAGCCACGGCTTGGCCAAGTTTACCAAGGGTCACACCCGCCATCGAAATGATGTTGGATTGTTTTGGCATGTGTAAGTTCACTTCCAAAAACACAAAGGTGCTGGCGGTCATCACTGCCCAGCCAACAATCAACAGCACAAGCGAACCCAGAAACCCAAGTTCAGCGGTCGCAAGCGGTAAAGCGAGCATACCAGCACCTATGGTCGTTCCAACCACGAGTAAAATGCCGCCTATTAATTTTGAATTCATCATATTATCCTCATTATTTATTTCTTATTGTTACACACAAAAATTAAACTGATATTAAATAGCGCACGATCATAATGACCGCGAATAAAATCAATATGATAAGCAACGGCTTGCCCCCTACTAATTGATATGGCCCATGCATTTTATAGACATAGCGCCCTCGCCACGCCATTAAAGCGGGTAACAACACTAATAAGATCAAACAATAAATGCCGGCATATTCTAAAGCTTGAATAAAAGCATGCGGATAAAGCACGGCAATTATAAAGGGTGGTATAAAGGCCGCTGCGTGTAAAAAGACGGAAGACAAGCCGCGTTTTTCAAGGCTTAAACCATCTGCTAAGAAATCAACCAGTGCTACTGCAACACCTAAAAATGACGTCACCACACATATTGAGGTAAATAAGCGTATGGCAAAATTGATGATGCCATTTTGCGATACTTTTGTTAAATTCATGGCTAATTCACTGGTAGAATTCGCCGATTGCATGATGGACAACAAACCTTGCTCACCATTTAATGGGATCACCCCCATGACAACAACTATCCACGCTAAATAACACAACAAAGGTAAAAAACTGCCCCAGAAAATGGCCCGCTTCAATTGCACCACATCACCTGCAAAATAAGCGCGTAACGTCGGGATAATATTCGAAAAACCAAATGAAGTGATGGTCACTGTGAGGGCAGCAAGTGACGATAATTGTTTAAAATCACTATACGCTAAATAATCTGTTGAAATAAAAGGAGTTAACAGTAATACGACACTGCAATAGGCAAGTATTTTGACGGTCATTAAACCACGGTTAACAATATCGACAGAACGTATTCCCAAAAGCACCACGAGACCAAATAATATTGTAAATATAATTGCAGCAATAACATGAGGGATGGCGATACCCGCAAGTCCCACCACATAACGAAACAAATCACTGCCACCGGCAATGTATGCCGATAGCAAAGAATAAAACAATAATAAATAAGTCAGCCAAGTGATGAGTTGTCCCCAAGGGCCCAGTGTTGCTTTGGCCATCGACACTAAATGGCTATTGGCTTTAAACCATAAATTCACTTCAAGAATCAAAAAGCCACCTAACATCATGACCAACCAGCAGCCAGTCAACATCAATACAGCCCCCACAAATCCAAGGGATGCGGTAACGAGTGGCAAGGCAAGCATACCTGCACCAATACAAGTGCCAATAATCAGTAAAACACATCCAATTAATTTAAAATTCATTGAAATCACCTCTAATTTCTATATCCGATACTTGTAAAGCTTATACTTGTACTCTATAGCTTATAATTGCTACTTTTACTTGCTACTGGATCTGCTGCGAAAATCGAATCACCATGAGACATTGCGATGCAGGAATCGCTGCTTTTTTATGATAAGATTGCCTAATCTTTCTGTTATAACATCATATTTCAAACAAATGCAAGAATTAGCCAATAAAATTAAAGCATGGGGAAAAGAGCTGGGATTTCAACAAGTTGGCATCACCGATGTTGACCTCTCACGCTATCATACTGATTTTTATACCTGGCTTGCCGAAAAATTTCATGGTGAGATGGGTTACATGGAAAGAAATACTGAGTTGCGTGCTTATCCTGAAAAGTTGGTGGCGGGGGCGATTCGTATTATCTCTGTACGCATGGATTATTTGCCGCCTTCATTTGATGCTTTGCATGTACTGAACAATAAAAATTTGGCTTATGTATCACGATATGCTTTAGGGCGTGATTATCACCGCTTGATTCGAAAACGATTGCAACAATTGGCTGATAGAGTAAAAGCAGAAGTGAATGAAACGTCTTATCGAGTATTTTGTGACAGCGCCCCCGTGTTAGAAAAACCGATTGCAGAAAAAGCGGGATTAGGTTGGATCGGTAAAAATACCTTATTGCTGAATTCAAAGGCTGGATCATGGTTTTTTTTGGGGGAAATTTTTACTAATCTTCCTTTACCGCTTGATGAACCGCTCGCAAAAAAAAGTCATTGTGGTTCATGTACTGCGTGTATTGATATTTGTCCGACCAAAGCCATTGTTGCGCCCTATCAACTGGATGCAAGACGTTGCATTTCTTATTTAACCATCGAATTACGTGGGAGTATTCCTGTGGAATTTCGCAAGATGATGGGTAATCGCATTTATGGTTGTGATGATTGTCAATTGTGTTGTCCTTGGAATAAATTTGCGAAATTAAGTGTTGAGCGGGATTTTTATCCAAGGCATGCTCTTGATGCTTGTACGTTGGTTGAATTATTTATGTGGAGTGAGGCGGAGTTTTTGAAAAAGACTGAGGGGTCGGCAATAAGGCGGATTGGGCATGCTTTGTGGCTGCGGAATATTGCGGTGGCGCTTGGGAATGCTAGAACACCGCTTGATAAGAATCAGGATCGACTGATCATTGCAGCATTGAAAGCGCGCTTGGATCATCCTTCTGATTTGGTGCGGGAGCATGTGGTGTGGGCGCTGACGCAGGTAGGTATGGTGGATTAGGCGCGCTTTTTGCGCCGTAATCCACCGCTAGGCCGTTAATGCAGCAGTGCTAAGCGCCAGGCAGCGAGGGAGTGGATTATTTTCATTGATATTATCGTAAAGACTCACATCCAGCTAAACGGATTTAAATAATATCCTCTCCACACTGAATATCAATGAAAATAATCCACTCCCTCGCCGCCTTGAGACAAGGCTAGAAAGTAAAAGCTTATCCTGACTCATTGTGGCAAAGTTTGTTGAGGACTGACGAATCGACAAAAATTTTACCAAAAAATCCTATTTCAACAAGAACTAAGGAAATAGTAGGGTGGATTAGGCGCGCTTTTTGCGCCGTAATCCACCCTACTATTTCTTCTATTAAAAACAAGGACACTTCTTCTGCCCCCTTGTGGACAAAACAGCAGAAGGTTTACCTGAGTTGTCAATAATAATAGGTTCTTGATAGACCCTTTGCAAATAGTCGTCAAAATGTTTTTTAAATTGAGTTGTGTTAGTCTTCAACATAGTTATTCCTTGTCCAAGGATATTAACGTATTTTAATAAAATGATCACGATAATATCGCAGCTCTTGCACCGACTCACGGATATCATCGAGCGCTAAATGGCGGGATTCTTTTTTGACCCCTTGATACACTTCAGGCGACCAACGTAAGGCTAATTCTTTGAGGGTGCTCACATCAATGGTGCGATAATGACAATATTGTTCAAGCTCGGGCATGTACTTCGCCAAAAACCGCCGATCTTGCCAAATGCTATTGCCGCATAAAGGCGATTTGCCATAGGGGACGTACTTGGCCAGAAAACTAATGGTTTGCATTTCAGCTTCACGTTCTGTAATTTGGCTTTCTTTCACGCGCGTCACTAAGCCTGAACCATTATGTTGTTTGGTGTTCCAATCATCCATATTATTTAATAGTTCATCGGATTGATGAATCGCAAAGACTGGGCCTTCTGCAATGATGTTGAGATGGGTATCTGTCACAATCGTTGCAATTTCAATGATACGATCATGTTCAGGATTTAAGCCGGTCATTTCTAAATCCAGCCAGATTAAGTTGGTTGCATCTAACATGTGGGCATATCCTATGTTCTTTCCTTATCATACAACGATTCCACCACATTATTCGCATTAACAGCAATAAAATCAGTGAAATAATCAGCAAATCGCGTGGGCTTTAGGGTAGGCAAAATGGGATAGCGCCAGACAAATTCAACAAATGGTGCACTGAGATGGATGGTGCCATCGGCTAACTGGATGGGCTCTGGTGGCAGATGAGTGGCTGCTTGTTGAATACCAGATTCAGCATGGCCTTTGATGCGTCCGCCTTGATGATTGAGTGGAATAGCAAGTTCATGTTCAACCCAATCTAAAAATTGATCGAAATGGGGAAAATGCTTATTTAGGTGCATGGCGAATGTAAAGTGGTTTGGACGCCTGCCGAAGACAAGCACCCAAGCCAGTAATTCATTCACTTTTTTTACTTGTTCGATTTCATGACAAGTTGGCATTGCCCATGCACGACCAGAAAAATAATCCTCGATGAGTTTAATGAGTAGAGGTTCTGCCGTCTCATCGGATTCAAGGCGTGCCAGTAAACCATCAAATTCATTGAATGGAAAAGGGGCAGCGAGTGATGCATAATTGCTTACTATTTTTACAATATGGGGCGGTAGTTCATATAAATTAAAATCAGCTACCACCACTTGAGGTAACACGTATTGGGGTAATTTAGTCGCCGCATCCCATTCACATAGCCATACAAAGCCATTTTGTTTATCTGGCAGATAACCTGAGCCTTTATATTCGAATTGTAAGCATTCAAAAATTTCGCGTAACACCTTGATACCAGTATGTTCTGATGGTAAATCGATGATCGCGAAGTGGTCTAGGGGCGGTATGGGTATTTGTTGTGCTGATAACACAGTTACTATTTTCTGAACAACTGGTGTGGTGGCAAGATAGGATTGCCAGAGTGAATTAATAATTGTGCTGCGTATGCGATTTAATGACATTTGAGAACATGTCCCATCTGTGATGTTGAGATGTTGATGATACTATCACAGAATGGGGATTGAGTATAAATATTGCTGAATTACGTAGTTCCACTTTCTGGCGCGTACTTCCTTCATCAACTCCTCATGTTTCAAGACCACTACCTCCCTTCTTTTTGGCTTCTTCTTTTGCTTTATCTGATTCAGCTTTAGTTTTTGCAACTCCCGGGGCCGCTTCTTTAACTCCACCCATACCTTGCGTTACGCCATGAGCACCACCTTCAACTCCTTTCTTCGCTTCACCCAATGCTTCAGCTTCGCCATATTGCGCACCTTGACCTCCGATCCAACCCATGACTCGTTCAGGAATAATATGAATCGCAGCAAAACATTTATTGAGCAAAGTAATAATCAGCATCACATAAACACATAAAAAGAGCAGCATTGCGACAGGGTTAAAATAAAGAGCAGCAGCTCCACCTTGAGAATAAGTAGCACCGCCCGAACCTGATGCAGTATTTTGTGTGGTCGCTCCCATCGCAGCAATGCTGGTAATCACCATGCTAAATGTGCCATTCAATAAATCTAAAGCGATCGGCGCTAACAACATGGCAGCAAACATGCCAAAAATCATAAGTGTTGGTCGTAAGAAATTACCAAAGAGCAACATTAATGCTGGCTCTGCTTTACCGAGCACATCATGATGACCACCAGGCGCTAATATTCCGAGAGCTACTAATGGCCCTGCCACCATTGTTTCAACAATGGAAATTAACCACCCTAAGGCACCGGTTATGAAAATAACATAAGGCACAAATGGCGTGTAAATACCAATTAAACCACCTACTCCAATCAATAATGTCAACAATGTAAAAAGTATGGGTGCAATATATAAGAATGCGGTCCAATATGGGCCTGTTCCAATAGGACCGAACCCTGTCCCTAAAACCGTGGGAGACAGTGAGGCGACAACACTAATTGATACAAAAACGATAAGTACCAAAAGCCAGAGAATAGGGACTAAAAACAATAACACGTATCCAAATGCTTGTAATGCTACCAATGGGTCTGTCTGCTTTTGCTGCAACATGGTATTCCATGAACCATTGACATAACTGGTGGTACTCGAGATGCCAGTCACTGCTTGCTGACCTGCTGTACCGCCTGGTCCGCCTGCACTACCAAATGCTGAGGCGGCACCACTTTCTTGTTGGGATGTAGCTGCACCGGCTAAGAAATTGGCTGTATCAATGTTCGTGTATTTACCTTTAAAAGCACTATCATTCGCATTCTTTAAAGTGGCATCAAACTTCACATTCGCAGCCGTGCTAAAACTCGCATTATTCGATTGCGACAACATATAGTAATAAGCACCCGCAAAAATCCATCCGGTATTTTCTGCACTTTGAAAGGCGGCATTTAACGTTGTTGATCTATTTTGGATAAGACCGCTTAAATAAGTCAAATAATCATTCACTGGTTTGGCTACTGCTGTCCCATATTCATCCGTCACAGTTTGAATAAAATCACCTTTGGCACCTAATGCAATTAATGCTGGGTAATAAACATTCGTAACCGAATCTTGTGCTGATTCTTGGAAAATAAAAGCAACTGATGCAGGTTTACCGAGCGCATCAAGTACTGCATTACTCGTACACAAATCTGACATGCTTTGATCAGGGCCTTTGGTCAACCTGCCTTGGTTAATTAAATTTTGGCAGGAAGTTTGTAAGTACTGGTTAGCATTATACACTTGCATGGCAGCTTTTTTGAATGGAGGAAAAGTGCTTGCTTTACTGACAAACGAATAAAACGATTGATATACCCGATCAATGAGCACCACGTTTTGAGCAAGCCGTGATAATTCCTTGACGATACTATTCATAGCAACCACTTGTGCATTGGCAACGCGGCATTGCAAAATGGGCATCATTTGGGCAGGATTTTGATAATTCTCACCCTCAGCTACAGCGCATGGACCGCCTTGTTCGATTGTAAAGCTACCACAAGCCGTTGAATACGTAGCGTATGTTCCTGACTGATAAGGACTCGTACCTTTTTGAATCACAGAATATGAAAATGGTTTCGTGCCTTGCCCATAATCATACGACACATCATCTTTGGTGATCTTCCAAAACGCAGGGATATTATTTTGGTTCATGGATTGATCACAAGCCAGCATGGCAAATACGTTCTGCATGTTAATCTTAACGCCCATTGTGGGAATTTGCACACTCTGGGTATAAGGGGAACCAATAACACTCACATAGCGTAATGCAGTGCTCCAGACTTGATCAGCTGCACCCACCCCTTGCATGATCACCCACATCATCACGATTTGCAGACCAGAATAACCCGATGGCGTTGGGACCAGGGCTGCAATGCCTAATACCATGCGCAGTGGAATCCATAAACTGTTCCACTGTCTGCCCAAAAACTCACCTTCGGCAGCTGTTTTTAGCACACCCACAATCGTGGTGTAGACGACGATTAAAGTTCCAATGGATAGGGCAATGGTATTAAATGTTCGAAATAATTCACCAAATAAGGAAAAAGCGACTGATTGTCCACCACCCAATAAGCCATTCATGTCGCCAAATAAACGATACAAGTATTGCAGTGATCTATCATCTGAGGCAGGAGTAAACAAATCAAGCATGGACATATATAGTTACTCCTTTGACCCTAAGAAAGCATTTTTCCATTCATCGAATGTGACGCCTAAGCGTCTAACTTTTAATTGATAATGCCAAAAGTGATAGCGAAAACCTTGCCCCAAAAGAAAAGCCGCTACCGATAATCCCATTAGAAAAGCTAAAAAAGCATGTCGCGAAAACAATAAAAAGAATGAATAAGCAAAGGCCAGCAAAAAGCAGAGAATGAAAAACCAGGCAAAAGACAGATAGCGTTTTTGTAATTGATCCACTTGTTTTTCTTCAATATTGAAACGTTGTAGGGCTTGCTCAAAGGTTTCTTCGCGTAGCGGTGTCGCAACTGTGAACAAATCTCTCAGAATAGTTATTATTGTGGAAAATTGAAACTTGAGCTCATCAACGCCAAGCCAAGCGCGCGGATTGAAGAAGGTTTTACGGGTAACTTTCACTGCATCACGAATGGCCATCGTATTGCCTCATATGAAGGTACAACTCTATATTATTATCTTATTAAGAAACACCTTTCAACTAGCATAGATGACAAATCGTATCGTAATCGTTAAGATGACAGAAATCGACTCAGTATTTGGAGATCAATATGCAAAAAAGGTATGTGCTATTTTGGGGAACGGCTTTATGGCTATCTTTAAGTTTGTCTTCGGTGTTGAATGCGCAAAATATATACGAGTCTCCGTCTAATCAAAAAACGTTCACGGCCTTGCCAACGCCTTCAACGTTATCCAATGACACGTTCAAGGCAAAAGTCAAAGCCCAGAATGACAGTATAAAAAATGATCTAGACCAAGAGGCTAAACAACAAGCTGCTGCTTTAGCGGCCAGTAGCCAACAACAAAACGGGCAACCACCATCACCACCACCGTCCATGCCAGAAACCACTGAAACAGTGACCACGCAAACCACCACCACTGAAGAAACACCGCCACCACCATCACAATATGAAAATACGGCGCCATCATCAAACACTTTTGCCGCACCGCCACCTGCAAATACGAATAACAATAATCAAAACAAGCCATCGCAAGGCGGCTGGCAAATTCAATATTAATAAGGAGTAGATATGAAACAACCATTCAGAAAAGGATTATTGTTATTACTAACAGTCGTAAGCTCTTACACCATGGCAGCCCCAATAGAAAATCCATTACATAGAGAAACCCCACTGCAAAGGCCTAGAAATACCGTACCGGCAGCACAACCAGCAAGTAATACCTCAGGCAGCAACGGCAATGCCATTTTGCAACAAATTAAAGTCAACACGGATTTAATTTTAAGTAATGTAAATAAAATTCCATCGCTCATTACAGAATTCCTGAAATACAAAGAAAACATCACGCGCGTGCAAGAATCAGGTAAAAAACCAGAGGCATTGATGTTTAGCACACAAACCTATTGGGATACCTTAGGTCAATATTTTCAATATGGCCTCAACTACGATCCAAGTTTTAAGGATGCGATTACGGATAACATCAAAGCCAATAATGAAGTACTCGTCTCACTGCAACAAGATGCCTTTGCAACCTCACAAACGGTTGGAACAAACTCTTTTGATGCATCAAGTTTCGCATCCAGTAAGAAAAATCAATCGGCTCCTATTTTAAGTGCTATTCCCAATGTCGATGATCTTGCTTATACCAATGCCATTGGTTTTCCACCTATCGTTGGATTTAAACCATCAAGCAAAAACCAAATCCAAATCGATTCAAGCGTAAAAAACTACATTAAAGCAGCAGGCGGTGCGAATCTCTTTCATCCTCAGTTAGCATCACAATCAACGCCCATCACCATTGCGCAAAAACAATATCAAGCTCAATTTAATTTAGCGTATGCTGTGCAATCGTTTAATACTTATGTATTAAGCAAATACATTGTGAATGAGGCGACCATCAGCCAAACACAAAGTACGCTTTATCGCAAAGCAAGTGGCAGTGATTATTTGACCACGATTTCCAGTGAACCCATTGGTTATGTGCTGCGCGATATTTTATTATTTCAATCACAAAATTATGTGTTAACCACTCGATTGATTGAATTACAACGTGAAATTTTAATGGCACATGTGATGACCAATGCGCTCCTGATTGCATCCAATCGACAAGCTGAATCCTTGTTGTTTGACAAAACACAAACTTAAAGGTAATGAGTAATGGCTAATTTAGAATTAAAAGCAGCACATGAATTTTGGCGACAATATGATGATCCGATGATTTATAAAGTCATTGCCTTCATGGAAACGGCTGAAACATGGTGTTTAGACGGTGAACCCGCACTTGAAGCAGCATTAAAACAATTGAGTGATGCATTAAGCCAATTAAAATCATTTGAACTTGGCAAAGAAGAAGAATTTGTCTCTGTGTGCGCACATTTAAGGACGTCGCGAATTTTACGCATGTTGCAAGCCATTGATTCCATCGATCCAGGATCTGCCTCAAAGTTACTCATGTATGCAGAAGAAAATAATAGCCCTGACAATGTCATGGCAAGCTTATTCTTGCGTCGTAATATTATTTTTGAACGCTTGCGCTTATTAGGACGTGTGTTTTCGAAAGAACGCATTGACCTTGTATTGAAAGTACTTGAAGGATCATGATGAAGATTGTAAATTTTTTTCGTCATTCCCGTTTTTTATTACGCACTGAAATTGCAATTGTGATTATTGTTAAACTATGTTTATTGATGGTGATTTGGTATGTTTCGTTTTCAAATCCTGTGCAGCATGGAAAAAGGCAAGCCGGACTAACTGAGCTTTTTTTTGCGGGGAATGCTATTACTAAAAAATAGCCTTGTCATTGCGTTGCCGTCATCCTCACGAATTTTATCAAAAAATCTTATTTCAACAAGACCTAAGGAAATAGTAGGGTGGATTAGGCGCTTTTTGCCGTAATCCACCAAAGATAATAATGATATTTTTTAATTTGGTGGATTACGGTGCAAAAAACGCACCTAATCCACCCTACTATTTCTGAGCGATTTTTTACCACAACTCACTCTTCATTCTTGCGAAAAATCACCGCAATATTGCCAATCGTTTGCACACAGTCTGCTTTTAATTTTGAACATATGGCAAGAAACGTTTGCTGTCTTGCCTCTCGATCTAACGTTGCGTATTTTACTTTAATTAATTCATGCGCTAAAAGTGCTGCTTCCACTTCTTTCAACACTGCATCTGTCAAACCATGCTGCCCTAATAAAACAACGGGTTTTAAATGATGTGCACGTGCCTTAAGTTCTTGTCGTGTCTTTGGAGTTAAAGCCATTTTTTTGTTCCTCACTCAATGTTTTGTACTTGTTCGCGGATTTGTTCAATCAATACTTTCATTTGTAATGATGTTTGCGTCATCACTTGATGCGCTGATTTTGAACCCAATGTATTTGCTTCACGATTTAATTCTTGCAATAAAAAATCAAGCTGCCTGCCAACTAAACCACCTGTTTTTAAATGGGTTAACATGGCTTTGACATGTGATTCGGCGCGTTCTATTTCTTCTGTGACATCAATTTTTTGCGCAAAGAACACCATTTCTTGTTCTAAACGTTCGGTATTTAATTGAATGGATGCTTCTTGAAAGCGCTGCATTAATTTTTCACGTGCGGCTTGTACAATCTGCGGTAATTCTTTGCGTACGCGCTGTAAGCCATCATCAATTTGCTGTAATTTTTCAAAGAAAGTCGGCAGTAAACGCTCCCCCTCTTCTGCACGATGAGAAATGAGCGTATCTAAGGTTCTATCAACTAACATATTGAGTGCTGCTTCAAGAGCTTGCATATCGAGTGTGGATACTTCCATCACACCTGGAAAACGCAACACATCGTTTACTGTCATGGGAGAAATGGATGGCAAAAACGCAGTGATTTCATCACTTGCCTCATTTAATGCCGTCAGCATGTTTTTATTCAGTGATAAATTGATTTTCTGTGCATCGTCTCCTGATTGTTGCAAGCGGATGTTGCAATCAATTTTGCCGCGTTTTAATCGTTTACGCAGTTTCTCGCGCACGGGCATTTCAAATACACGTAATGATTCAGGTAAATAAACACTCATTTCAGCATAACGATGATTAATGGAGCGAATTTCACAAGTCAATTGGGTTGCAGCAATTGCCACTTCTTCACGTGCAAATGCGGTCATACTGTATATCACTCAACGCTTCTCCTCGTACCTAATTTATCTTCAAATTCTTTGACCAACTCATCACGGCTAAAAGCAAAGGGTGACAAGGTCGAACGTGCATTATCTGCTGTTCGTACTGCTTTGTCATCATGAATATTGGACTTAGAAACTTGAATCTCGGCAACGGGTAAAGCGGAATAAAATTCAAAATGCACAGGATTTTGCTTCTCACTGGCAGAGCCAGTATCGACTGGCTGCGCCCTCTTTACCTTTTGCGACAGCAACATTGTTTTAGCCTGATGAAAATAAAGAGATAATGGTTTTAATTGCATGACAATGATTTCACGATAATAAATACCGAGGACACTCATGACCACTAACAAAGCCAGTAAAACAGTCCACATCAATCCATTCAAGTACGTTCGCCGCTTTGATGTATGCGAAGATGAATAATGCTGATGATACGACATACGCTCTCCTTTCAGTCACATGGTTTCCGGTAAGGATATACTCAGTAACGCACATCCATTACTTAACACTTGTTGTACTGCTTTTATCAACGTAAGACGTGCTGATCTTTGTACATAATCATCCACAAGAAAGGGACAGGCATTGTAGTATGCGTGAAATTCTGCCGCGAGAGTGCGTAAATAGTGTACAATTACATGCGGTTCATACTGGAGTGCTGCATTCACAACCGTTTCTGTATAGGAAGCGAGCAAATTCAGTAAGCGACGCTCTTCATCAAGGACCAAATGCGCAACATTCACAAAACCATCCGCTTCAACAAATGCCATGCCACGAGCATGTAATTCATTAAAAACGGTTTGGATGCGCACTGCAGCATATTGAACATAACTTAAAGGATGATCGTTCAAGGAATGCGCATCAAATGCCAACTCAATAGGTTGACAAGCACGCTTAGTCAATAATTGAAAGTAAAGCTCATCTTTTGGATAAATAGTTTGCAATTCATTCAGTGAGAGATTCACATGTTTGCCATCGCGTATCACATGTGCGGGTTGAACATAGAAAGGCATGAGCTGCTCTGGATCGTAGCCAAGTGCTTGCATGCCAGCTTGAATACCGGATGCATAATCGACAGGATTAAAATCAAAAATATCAATCGCTAAATCAAAACCACGTTCAAATTTATTAAGATGATAGGCCAAATCATAGGCTAAATGGGTATAATCCCCGCTAGGGCGCACCAACACCCGATCACGTTCATCGCCAAATTGTGTTGAGCGAAACCAATATCCGCCTTCTGCTTGGAACAGCACGTCTTTTGCTGCAAGACGATTTAACATCTTATCTAAGTTATTGACATCTAATAACGATTGCGCAGATATCCAATAATCGAAAGTGACACCTAAACTTGCAAGCTCTTCCTGATGTCGTTTCACCACAATATCCGTTACGATTCGCTTTAATGCATCGTAACGCACATCTAATACCGATTGAGCATAAGCCACTGTTGTCTGCGAATCATGTTCATTGGCTCCGAGCTTTGCAATATCAATATTCGGTTGATAAAATTGCTTACCCACTGCTTGCTCAAGTAAATTAGCCACCTCTTTTGTAAATAGCGTGTGTTGTGTGGGGATAGGAAGGCTTGCAAGTTGTAACAAGTAAGCACCCCATACTTCAACAACAAAAATATCAACTGCTAAACCAATATTGTCTATAAAGTATTCAACTGCAACATTAAATCCGACTGTATCTAATAATTTGGCAATTGTTTTTCCAAAGATGGCAAGCCTTGCATGCTGTTGGGTCAAGGGTTTGATCGGGGCTGCAGAAACAAATTCCACTAATACTTTTTTTGCACGTCCAATTTTACAGCAACCGTATGCTGACTTCTCAGATAAAATGTTAGTCAGTAACCCTTGGAAAGCCGTTGGTGCGAGAAAAAAATTGATAAACCCGGGGTGACATATTTCAATTTTATCAATTAAAGGTGATTTAGGGATTCTAGCCACAATACGTTCTGCGATGGTGTAAGGCGCATGATGGCTCGTTCTTGCCAAAATAAGAGCGATGTTCGTTGCAAAATCACCAAATTTCTTTTCTTTACTGGCCTCAATCTGAATAAATGCGGGCATGGCAACTAATTCTTGTTGATCCAACAACTCTCTTAATGCGATCTGGATCATTTGCTCTAATTGTTTCTTCATGATAGCAATCAATACCTTTTAGTCGTACTTCCTATTATCTCGCGTTAACGAGAACTTGCAAGTCATTAAAGCGTTTCTTATTGAAACGGGTGTAGGGTCAAATAGACGTTTTTACTCAATGGCTTGTAAGCATCTTCCCATATGTATAAGACGACATTCGCTAAATAAATACCTCATCATACACCTGTTTGCAACACCATTTCACATCTAACCTATTGTTTAATATTGTTTTTATTAACCATCATGCAGAATACGTCTCATTTTAGTCATACAACCATTTTTGAAATAGAACAAAATATGAAGGCGTTACGCCAAAAAACCGGTATACTTCTTTTCGTAGTCACGGATTGACTACTCTCGCAAAAAAGGATTTGTGCAACCACTCCTCGTTTTGTGTGTTCAGGGATGGTATTTGTGGCAAGGATTGCCAGACCTGAGTTGAGCATTTTGGCGGTACTTTTTAAGTACCGCCTTTTTTTTATTCTCTTTATATGTATATCCTGATATTGAACCCATTGCAAAATATTTTCTTGACTCTGTTATCCCGTGTGGTTTAATAAGCGTCTCTTGATTTACAGCACTTGGCCAGATAGCTCAGTCGGTAGAGCAGAGGACTGAAAATCCTTGTGTCGCAGGTTCGATTCCCGCTCTGGCCATATCATCTTATCAAACCACAACGATTAACCTTCAAACTAAATTAAAGGAACCGATTATGAAAAGAGTGATCATGGTATTCATCACATTGTTTTTACCTTCATTAGTTACATATGCCAACACAGCTTATATTCCATCACACTTAGAACAATTTAAACAAACTGGGCTTTGTGTGCACTGTGATTTATCTGAGGCGACACTATATTCACATGACAACGTAAATTTGTCTGGCACTTTGCTAATCAGAACAAATTTTTCGGGACATTTTTATGTAAGCGATTTCAGTCACGCTGAATTAATGTATGCCAATATGGCCAATATTCAGGCATCAGGAAGCAATTTCAATGCAGCAGATTTAACTGGTGCGAATTTAAAAAATAGCAATTTTTCAAGCAGTAACTTTGAAAATGCCAAATTAGTTAATGTTAATTTAGCAAATGCCAATTTAGCACGATCAAACATGACGCCTGCTCAACTATCTCAAGCAGCCTCCATTGAGTGTACGATTTTACCCGATGGAACAAGAAATCCGAGAAATGATGGTGACCCATGTTAAGCCGAGGTGATCCCATACTCTTGGACGTAATCTTTGCGTCCAAGTTTATCTTTAATAATAACGTGGAGACGGTAATTGCGAAACAGCTTGTTTCGCAATTGTGGTATCGGGGTATTCGCTGCATAGCAAGTCTGTTATCTAAAGATGTGCAGGTTAATCCTGCATCTATAGACCATCTGATTTTCTTGCCATTTTGAAGTCACACGGGCATAGATCGCTTGCGAACGATAATTCTCATCATCAGCTATGAAGCATATGTAAATCAATAAACATCATTGGATTTGCTGCAAGCCTATTCGTTTCGCTATCGACTAAGGTAAAGCCACATTTTTCGTAAAAACCTATCGACTCCTGTTTTGAATCGACAATTAAAAAACGGCATCCAACATGAGGCATAATATTATCTATAACATGAGCAATCACCCAGTCAATTACTTGTTCGCCAAATTTATTTCCTCTGATGCTTTTATCAATTGCTAAACGTACAATTTTGACTGCTGGATATGCAGGGTAAGCGTTTGCTCTGACTGGCTCTTCTGGACGTTGACCATCACATAACTCAATTGCACTACAAATAATCGATATATAACCAAATATGCGGGCGCCAGATTCCATTGAGTCAACATAAACATATGTCTTAGCAATATTCTCTTCGTGAAATTGCCAAGCATCTTTTTTAAGAAATGTTTTTAAAGGAGTATAAGCCTCGTTACCAAGTGATAATTTTTTAGTATCATCACCAAGTCGAATTTCACGTAGGAATAGTTCTGGAACTGTTAACACTATTCTGCCTTAATGTATAGGGTTATTAGGGTCTGTTGACAATTCTACTACTCTGGACTAAAACCGTTAATTTACGAGGTTCGCTGCTCACATACTAAACGTATGCTGCGCTACGAGCCTCGTAAATTAACAGTTTTAGTCTCAGATTAGCGAATTGTCAACAGACCCTACTTTGCAAGAAGCTTTTTAATATTAATACAAACTTTTTTTAAGAGAGAAACTGTTTGAGGTTTCACAGAACAATCTTTTTCAGCAATTCTTTTAGACAAAGCACGTCCGCGCTCCAATGCATCTCGAGCCCGTTGATTAGGAACACTCTCATTCACTTGCTTTAAGAAAGCATCAGCATCTTTTCCCGAGAGTTTCCATCCTGTAAATGGAGAAGTTTTAACAGCCATAATACACCATACTAAAAAAATGTCTAATATATACTCAAATTATACTACAGAATATTGCTGAAGGATTCTTTAACAATAGTGCAATATTCTAACTCCTTAATTAGCTTGCTGTTTCTTCCACAAAACTGATGCATTCAAACAGTTACCTATCAAATTCAGTAACTTATCCTTGATGTAAATTGGCAGGCTTTAACATAATCACAGTATACCTCTATTTCATTCTTGAATCAAAAAAACCATGTGGCCAAGGGGTTGATGCAATAGTTGCTTTAATATTTTTTAGCGTTTTTTTATCCACAAGTTCTTGATAGGTTTTTACCATACCACTCACATTTATAAGTAAGCGCATTGATAAATTTTCGCCAGCCGCTATCTGCAATCGCTCGCGATAATTTCCTATTTTTGATCATGCCTTGATATGCAAATCTTCTACCGCAAAACTTGTCTCGTGGTTTTTGAAGACCAATTTTGCAGATAATTGATGAACAAAATCATGACGTCTATTTGATACTGCTTCATGAATCTTTGCGACCACATTTTTTTGTTTCGCACGATTCTTTGAATCTTTTGTTTTCCTACGTGATAACTGTCTTTGCGCGCATCCAAGCTGTCGCAGTTTGTTCTTCAGATAAGTTGGATGCGATGCATCATATATTAATCGCCATACTGACACAATACACCTAGATCATTATCATTAAATTTAGTTATAATATTTATTTAACCTTGACGATTCGTCATCACTTCTTGATATTTGGAGATCATAGTCATGAAAGCGCCTCGTTATGCTCAATATTTTATCGCGATCATTGTTACAAGCATCGCTTGCTTATTTGCAATGAATAGTGTTGCAAAAACCATTAATTTATACGCCGAACCCAAACAAGACAGCAAAATCCTTGAAAGCATTAACTCAGAAAACGGTGTCATCACTATTTTCCAACCGAAAAATAGTGAATGGATTAAAGTGGCTAACCCACAAAATGGTAATGTCGGCTGGATGAAAATGAATGACTTAGGTAATACTCAATTTAACGTGCAAATCATTCAATCCGATCAAGGGCCTAAGCATTATCACGTGATTCAATATGGCAATATGCCGCCCGCAGGAGACGACCAACATATTGCTGCGACAATTGAACAAATGCAAAAAAGACAGCAAATGATACAAAGAGAAATGCAACAAAACATGCAAAACATGTTCAAACTCATGCAAGAAGAATGGGCAAACTTTCCAATCATTGTACCTGTTGTCACTCAACCCACACCCACCACTCATGCAATTAAGCCCGCGCAAAATGCATCCAAACCGACAACAACACAAAAGCCCATCACGCCATCATCCACGATGACACAAACAATTAAACCCCAACCGAGTACACCCACTCAAAAAACACCGTCTAATTAAGGAGATACCATAAGTATTGATGCTCTTGGATCAGTTGCAGTATTTTTCCGTTGACATCGTCCGTGAATATGACTAGACTAGACTTAGTCTATTTAAGCAATGGAACAAAGCAAGCATCATACGATAAATCCGGCCTACAGCCGGATTGCCTCGCTCCATGCACCTTAGATTTCAGACCAAAGAGGAATTTTGATGACAACCATTAATATACACGAAGCAAAAACTCATTTTTCGAAATTGATCGAAGCCGCTTTGCATGGCGAAGAAGTCATTATCGCTAAAGCAGGTAAACCCGCTGTCAAATTAGTTCCTATTGGCATAGTGAAACCCACGCGCAAACCAGGTGCACTCAAGGGTAAGATTAAGATATCAAAAGATTTTAATGCTCCTTTGCCAGATGATCTACTTGATCAATTTGAGGGAAAATAATGCATCTTTTATTAGATACGCATCTTTTTATATGGTGGCTCGAGAACGATAAACAATTATCAAAAAAGGCGCGCTCACTCATTAGTGAAGCAGTTGAAGTGTATATTAGTAGCGTTTCCATCTGGGAAGCAGTAATCAAAATTCAACTTGGCAAATTGGATGTTGATGTCAACGATCTTGTTGGTGCAATTGAGAGCGAAGGATTTATTGAATTGCCTGTCCGGGCACAACATGCTGCGCTGATTAAGGAATTACCATTGATACATCGTGATCCATTTGACAGAATGTTAGTTGCACAAGCGATTTATGAGCCTCTTCGTTTATTAACATCTGACAAAATATTAAAACAATATAGTGAGTTAATTGAACTTGTTTAGGCTCTACTCCTAACGTGATGATTAATGTTATAATGGCCATTCTATGGAGGGAAATGTTATGAAAACAATGGTTAGCATTCTGGGTACGGTATTAATTATTTTAGGGGTAATTGGATTTTATTATAAATATTTTATTTATAATAAAAACGAAAATGTAGCGCAAATTGGTAATGTCAGCATCACTGCACAACGAGAAGAAGTGTATGTGATTTCTCCTGCTATCAGCGCAATCACACTTGGAGCAGGTGTTCTTCTTCTTATCATTGGCATGCGTAAATAAAAGGAGGTGTTATGCTAAGTTGGGTACTGACGTTTTTAATCATTGCGTTAATTGCAGCAATTTTAGGATTTAGTGGCATTGCACTGGTATCAATTGAAATTGCACGCATTGTGTTTCTCGTTTTTATTGTGTTATTTATTTTCTCACTGGTGCTGCATTTACTAAATCGTAGTAATTTGCCTTGACACTTTAGTTTACATTCGTGCTTTCAAACGATCCAATGATCGATAGCGCAATGCTTCACTCACATCCGAAAGCGTAATCATCTCGCGTGCATCTAAATCAGCAATGGT
>Ga0207073_1005_pt1 | contig 72601 bp, 73 predicted proteins | sample Alteio_BWMinHeat_65_FD_153575 | JGI IMG/M metagenome (GOLD analysis project Ga0207073, IMG submission 153575) | Enriched cells from forest soil in Barre Woods Harvard Forest LTER site, Petersham, Massachusetts, United States -... | ecosystem: Environmental > Terrestrial > Soil > Temperate forest >...
AATTGCAACACTGATCAGATAGAATGCAGGCGCCATGATTGAGTCAAAAAGATAAATAAGGAGAGTACAAATAATTGGGCTTAATCCTCCAACGAAAGCATAAGCTAAGTTATAACAAAGGGCGATTCCTGAATACCGCACAGACGTTGGAAATAACATGGCAAGCATGGCGGAATATGTGCCAGGAATAAATCCAAATAGAATGGAAAAAATCACGTAACTGAAAATCACCCAACTAATGCTTTGTAAGTGGAACAATAAAAACAGTGGATAGCTGAATATCGCAACAAAAGCAGCGCAAGCAATATAGATAAAGCGGTGTCCAATTCGGTCTGATATTAAGCCGCCAATTAAAATAGTACAATTTAAAATTAATGTTCCCAACGTGTTCACGCGCATCATGTCATTTAATGAATAATGAAAGTATTTGGTTAAATATTGTGGCCAATAAAGATAAAGAAAGACGGTGACAGAACCAATGGACACAAGAACCGTACCTTCAAGTACTTGCTTATACTTTGTTTTTAATAAAGAGATCACGGGTACTTTGGCGACATCATGTTTTCGCAATGCTTTAAAAGCGATGGTTTCATGTAAATAACGGCGTAAAAAAATGGAGATTAATCCAAACACGCCGCCTACTATAAAAGGAATACGCCATCCATAGTGCAACATCTCATCATGGCTTAATACACTGGTGATGATGGTGGTCACTAATGAACCCAATAACAAACCGGCATTAATCCCAAAAAACAAGGTCGAATTGGCAAAAGCCAGTCTATTGTTGTCAACATGTTCAGAAACAAAAGTAATGGCTGCAGGAATTTCACCGCCTAAAGCAAGGCCTTGCATCATTCGGCAAACCAGCAATAGGATTGGCGCCATGACACCAATTTGCGTTGCAGTTGGCAAAAGACCAATAGCAAGTGAAGGAATGGCCATAAAAATCACAGTTAATAAAAAAACGACTTTACGCCCATAACGATCGCCAAAATGAGAAAAAACAATGCCGCCTAATGGACGCAATAAATAGCCAATTGAAAAGATCGCGAGAGTTTTTAAAGAAGCGACTATCCCGCTATTATCGGCAAAAAAAAGCTGTTCAATATAAGGCGTTAAGAAAATATAGATAATAAAATCATAGAATTCTAATGTGCCGCCCAGGGATGAGAGGCACAGCATCTTTTTTTGATCTTTTGTGAATGCGCTTTTCATATTCATATTCTATTGCTTGTGAGCTCAAATATCAAATTGAATACCTTGCGCAAGGGTTAAAGCGCTTCCCCAGTTGATCGTGTTGGTTTGTCGCCTCATGTAAAGTTTCCACACATCGGAACCCGCTTCACGTCCGCCACCCGTATCTTTTTCACCACCAAAAGCACCGCCAATTTCAGCGCCGGATGTGCCAAGATTAATATTGGCAATCCCACAATCGCTGCCTGCTGCTGATAGAAATTGTTCAGCGTGCTGTAAACGATCCGTGAAAAATCCTGAAGATAAACCAAAGCGAGATTGGTTTTGCAAATAAATGGCTTCATCCAGTGTTTTATATTTCATCACGTATAAAATAGGGGCGAATGTTTCACGTTGTACGACTTCATAATGATTTTCAGCAAGAATTAAAGTGGGTTCAACAAAGGCACCCTCACCTTTAATTGTGTTGCCGCCAAATAAAATCTGGCCACCTTGTTGTTTAGCATCGCTAACCGCTTTCTCAAAATGTTTGACTGCTTGTTGATCGATTAATGGTCCCATTAAGTTGCGCGCATCGAGTGGATCACCCACTGTCACTTTCGCATATGCTTTAGTGAGCGCTGTGACCACTTGATCATGAATGTCTGCATGGACAATTAAACGTCTTGTGGTTGTGCAACGTTGACCTGCGGTGCCAATTGCACCAAATACAATGGCAGGAATAGCAAGTTGTAAATTGGCTGATTGATCGACAATAATGGCATTATTGCCACTCAATTCTAATAATGCGCGACCTAAACGTTTTGCCACCAAGCTATTTAGTTCGCGTCCAACAGCAGTTGATCCTGTGAAAGAAAGGAGAGCTGTGCGCTCATCTTCTGCCATTTTGCGCACAATCGCATTATCATCAGAAATAATCAACGAAAAAATACCATCATAACCGCATTGCTCAAGCACGCGATTACAAATCTGTTGTACGGCAATGGCACAAAGCGGTGTTTTAGGTGAAGGTTTCCAAATCACCGTATTACCGCAAATGGCTGCAATAAAGGCATTCCACGACCAAACAGCAACAGGGAAATTAAACGCACTCACCACACTCACCACACCCAGTGGATGCCATTGTTCATACATGCGATGTTCTTTACGTTCTGAATGCATGGTCGAACCATACATCATGCGCGCTTGACCGACAGCAAGATCAGCCATATCAATCATTTCTTGTACTTCGCCATCGCCTTCTTGTTTGGATTTACCCATTTCGAGTGAAACGAGACTGCCCAAAGCATCTTTATATTGGCGTAATTCATTGCCAATAAGACGAATCACTTCACCTCGTTTGGTAGATGGGATTGCACGCCAACTTTTAAAAGCATCCTGGGCTTTTTGCATGATGACTTCATAATCAGCAAACGATGCTCGATAAACACGACCGATTTCTTTGCCATTGGTGGGATTGAGTGAGATAATTTCGCCAAGTGATTTCTCTTGAGACCACCAGTTTGCACCTGTACTCGCACCTTGTTGAACACCCAGCAATTGTAAAACGTTTAAAAAATCCATGTTCAATTCCTTCTCTTTAAGCATAATATTCACCAAAACGGTTGCTGCATAATTCATCAAGTGAAAATTGTTCTTGCCGAGTGAAGCCATTATATTTGTTGGGCGATGTGAGCACGATATCAACGACACTGCAAATTCCAGATGCAGTGGTTAATTGAATAGCAGACCAACGATGGCCATTAATGATTTTCGGGTAGAATTTTTTCACATAATTTTGCTCAATCATGGTATCTTCTTGTCTTCCTGTCACGGAAACATACACAACGACCACATCTTGATAGGTTTTGGGTAAGGAATTTTCTAAAATGCGTTTTAGTGTTTCGCGATCATGATTTAACTTTAAATCATTCATGAGGAATTTAATTTTCTCGCAATGCCCAGGATAGCGAATGGTTTTATAACTCATATGTTTGACTCGACCGCGATAGCTGTGTGATAAGCTACCGATACCACCTGAAGTATTAAATGCTTCATAAGTTAAACCATCCACTTTGATTTTTTCTAAACCTTCAAGCGGAAGGAGTTCGACTTCTTCACCCTCTTCTATACCTTGACATGGATTGCCATATTCATTGATTAATCCATCAGTAGACCAGGTCAAGGAATATTGCAATGCATTACTCGTATTGATCGGTAAAGCGCCGACACGCATTTTAACCGTATCAAGCATTGGAAAATGCTGCATTAAATCATTGGCAACAATGCTAATGAATCCGGGTGCAAGGCCACATTGCGGTACAAAAGCAGTTTCCATGCCATGAGATAGACTATATACGGCTTCAGTGGTTTTCACATCTTCTGTTAAATCAAAATAATGTAAATGGTGTGTGGCTGCGAGTTGCGCAATCGGAATATTGCAGTAATATGGGAGAGATGAAATGATCGCTTTAATGGCATGCTGTTCGATGAATGCCGAAATGTCTTTAGGACGTGCGGCATCTAATGTGACATATTGAAAATTCGTTAAACCGGCTAATCGTTCTGAATGTGGATTGGTCGCGTGTACGTCCCCTAAATAAACCATATAATCGTTTGAATGTGACAATAAAAAAGCGATGAGCGAACCAATTTTGCCCGCACCCAAGATAAGAACATGATGCATGATGCCCCCTTTTCTGCAAAAAGCCTTATCATAATGAGGATTTAAGGAATAGGAAAGATATTATTTGCTACTGAGTGAATACGTCCCTTGCGCTTTTGCAATTAATTGTTCTTGATCATTATAAAGCTGCATGTGAGCAAAGCTAACGGTGTTGCCTTTTTTAACTAAGTCTGCGGTAACTTTAAACCAATCGCCTTTTCCTGGACGTAAAAAGCTAATATGTAAATCAATTGTGCTGACTTTTCCCAGTAAATGTGCAATTTCATCTTGGGTTTTTTCTAGGTTGGCATGCAAGATACTGGACATAATAACCATGCCACCTGCCATATCCAGCACCGATGCGATCACGCCGCCATGTAACATGCCATACAAAAAATTACCAATGAGTTCTTTTTTCATGTGAAAACTCATGATGACACGCGCATCATCAAGATGATCAAGTTGTAACCCAAGCAGATGATTAAACGGCACACTCGTAAATGCCGATGATAAGGCAGAAAGAAGTGCTTCATGATGCTGAGACTGAGTGTGCATAGGCATTAACCATTACCTGGAGTCGGAACTGGTGTCAAAAGACCGTTTTCTTGTAGCGCTTCGATAATGGGTTCTGCGCCTTTGCTAATCAAATTTTGTAGGATAGTGTTTTCACGACCGCTACCGTCCGATTTAAAATCGTAGCGATTAGCTTCTGCGACTTTTGAATAATCATTGTCTTGACCAGCATTACTGCTACCATAGTCCATAGCATTAGAAACATCCACGACCACAACGGAGGCCGCACCGCCAAAGCGAGGATCAATTCCACCATACAAATTACGCAGATACATACTAAATTCAATTTCTTCTTCATTTTTTTTCATTTCAGGATGCGGTTTTAATGAATGCTCAGCGTCATGCGCTAAATAAACTTCATGGCGCATTTGATGTGCCATCATTCTTGCCAATTCAACTTGGATTTTAAGTGTAGGCGATAGTCCCGGGCGTTTTTTAAGCTCATCGCATAATTGTATGGCCTTATTAAATAATTCCTCAGCTTCTTCTGGTTTTTTTGCGTTCTTTAATTTGCGCAATATTTCATCTAACTGATCAATTAACGCTTGATCTTTTGGATCGTTACTTTTGCCAAATAATCCTTTAAAATCATTTTGTTTTAAACATTCAGAAGTAATGGTTAAATACAGCAAATTAAATAAGTTGAATTGTGCTTCTTGTTCAACGACAGGATCGTTTGGTTTTAACATTAAACTTAGATCAAATGTTAACCCTTGTTCTTTCGCATTTAATAATACTTTTAACACTTGCTCGCGAAGTGCATGCACTTGATCATGCGATAATTTATTGGGCAGCAAGTTATTATGTTGGAGTGTTGTAATAAATTGATCAAGTATTTCATTTAATCGTTCAGGATGTCCAAAAAGATTCATATGTGGTTTCATGTGCTTATCCTTATCCATTGATTAATACACTATATCGTCATTATACCGTAAAATAGGATCGTTGAATAAGGAGAGGCTTTCTTGCAAGAACCCATTTTACGCATCGCACTGCCCAATACGACAGGGCGATTATTTGATTATTTAGCGCCTCATGGTATTGATTCTACAAACATAACAGTCGGGATGCGCGTTAAGGTCCCTTTTCGTGCTAGCGAAAAGGTGGGGCTGATTACGGACATTTTAGATGCAACGGATGTTTCTTTAGATAAATTAAAACGAGTTCTTGACATCTTGGACCGAGACGCCATCTTGCCCGCTGACCTGTATAAATTATGTTCTTTTACCGCGAATTATTATCATTTCCCATTCGGGGAGACGTTATTGCAAGTTTTGCCCATGGCACTTAAAAAAGGCTTGCACCCAAAAACGATACCTTTTAAAGAAAAAAATACCACGCATGAATTAGAAACTGCACTGACTTTTAATGAAGCGCAACAACAAGCGTATGATGTGATACACAAAAATAGTGACACCTTTAACGTATTTTTATTAGATGGTGTGACAGGCAGCGGTAAAACTGAAGTGTATTTACAACTCATTGCCGAAAAAATAACAGAACAGAAACAAGTACTCATTTTGTTGCCCGAAATCAGTTTAACACCGCAAACCATTGCACGATTTGCTAAACGTTTTTCTTGTCCGCTTGCGGCGTATCACTCACATGTTTCTCCAAAAGAAAAGTTATCGATTTGGCAACATGTTAAAGACAATCACATTCGCATCGTTATTGGCACACGTTCTGCATTATTTTTACCCTTCGCGACCCTTGCGCTCATCATTATTGATGAGGAACATGACCCATCTTTTAAACAGCAAGATCGTTTGCGTTATCACGCAAGAGACCTTGCCATTGTGCGTGCGCATCATGCTAACATACCTGTGATTTTAGGTTCTGCGACACCTTCTCTTGAAAGTTTGCTCAATGCGAAGCGAAATAAATACACGCATTTGATCTTACCAAATCGTGCAGGGACTGCCTCATTACCGCAAATTGACATCATCGATTTAAATCATACTAAGCAACAAAATGGTATCGCAACAACTTTATTAACGGCTATTCAACATGAGTTAACGCTGGGCAATCAAGTCATGTTGTTTCTAAATCGACGAGGGTTTGCACCAGTCGTTTATTGCACGCAGTGCAAAACGGTGCAGGTTTGTCATGCATGTGATAGCAAATTGGTTTATCATACTCAACCGAATATTCTGCAATGTCATCATTGTGACACTAAATTTACCTTTCCAAAACCATGCGATGCTTGTCAGGAGAATACGTTAATTCCACTTGGCACGGGTACGCAACGTTTAGAAGAAACCCTGCAAGATTCATTTGCTGAAGTTCCTATATATAGAATTGATCGTGATTCCACCACAAAAAAAGGGACGATGCAGACCATATTTAACGCAATACATCAGGGCACGCCTGCGATATTGCTTGGAACGCAAATGCTTGCGAAAGGCCATCATTTTCCGCATGTGACACTGGTGTGTGTGATTGATGTCGATAGTGGATTATTAAGCACGAATTTTCGCGCACGCGAACACATCGGTCAATTATTGTTACAAGTGTCAGGACGCGCGGGACGAGCAGAAAAACCTGGAAAAGTTTATATACAAACGTTTCAACCTACTCACCCATTATTAACACTCTTAACGCAATCGGGTTATGCTGCATTTGCAGATTATTTGTTAAAAGAACGTGAAAGTGCCAATCTTCCGCCCTATTCTTATTTCGCGCTATTATCGGCAGAAGCTAAAACAGCACGTGATGCCAAACAATGGTTAATGACAATCAAGCAAACCATGTGTCATAATCGGCAAATTACATTGCTCGGCCCAATGACAGCTAACATGGCAAAACGACGTGGTTTTTATCGTGAACAATTGATATTTCAAGCACCGAAACGTCACATTTTGCAAAGTGCCTTGCAAGAATTACAGCAATACACCGCTCAATTTACAAAAAAACAGGTGCGCTATACATTGGATGTCGATCCTATTGATTTAGAATAAAGGATAATGGCATGAATACGCGAAAAGAATTACAAAATGAGATTGAAGTCACTGTATCTGATCTAGAAAAAATCTTAACCGCTTATCGACATAAATACTCTTTTAACAACATACTGAGTTTTCTTGGTTTTGCCAATCAGAAATCACCTGAAGAAATTGAATTTGAACGTTTATTTAAGATGATGGGTAAACATCGAAAGAATGATTACTTAACTCTAGAGGAAGCATTGCTTTGGCGCAATTATTCATTCATCAATCGCAATCATGTGCTACCACAAAAAATAACAAACTTATTTGCAGAGTTCAATCAAATATATAATAGTAATCAATATAATTTACTGAGATCGTTAATACGAAATTGCAGTAAACGGTTGCTACTTTCAATAGGACTCATCACGATTTTGTTACAACATCATGAAGATGGTGAGTATGACATGTTAAATGAGATGATTGAAAACATTTGGCCGCTCTTAAGTAATAACCACTTACTCACGTATCAAAATAGCTTAACAATTCATCGCTTATTAATGACAAAAAGAGTGTATCTTGATTCAATTATCACAAAATGTCGCGATGCTGATTCTTGTGGGCAATTAACACAACAGTATTTAGATAAAATGATTAATATGCATTATGCCAAATTACCCAAAGTCTCTGCTACCAAAATCGAATTTCATGATAAAAAAATAAAACACTGTTTGAATTCATATATCACAAAAATATCGGATGACACAAGAATTACGATCGAAAACTCAAAATGTGATTCGGGTAGTTTTGGAACAATAAAAAAAGGACATAGCTTTTTCAATGGATACAAGCAATCCTATATTATTAAAAAACTCAAAAAATCAGAATACCCAACAAAAGCCGAAGCGATCAAAGTTGCGAAAAATGAAGTGAAATATCACCACTTATTGAAACGTCAGGATGCATTTTATTTTGTAAGATCCGGCAAAGATACAGTATATATCGTTTATCCATGGCAAACAGGTAAACCACTTCATGCATTCGAAGAAAGCAAGCTTAAACTAATGCCCATGAAAGACCGACTGTACGCATTTATGACGATGCTGCAAGAACTGCAATCATTTCACGACTTATTCCGTTTGCACGGCGATATTCATCATGACAACATTCTTTTCAACGCTCGTTATTTTACCATGTCTTTAATTGATTTTGGTTTGTCCAGGAAAAAAACGGGGGATTTCTTAAATTGCAATGGCACGCGTAAAACTAAACATAATGCATCGCTGGATGACTCTGGCGCAAAAATTGAATTCAATCAAGCATATCTTGATTCTAAACACCCATCCCACTTCTCTTTTAATGGTGATGTCTATGCTTTAAGTTTTATTCTGGCAGAACTCTTTCCTGACTTATTTACTATCGATTCAGATCAAGAAGTATATTACCGCGTCACTAAAACTGAGAAAAATCATTTATTGCCGATAAAACAAGCCATTTATCATTTATTTGATGCCATGCAAGCAGATTATGACATGCGGTCTTTGGTAAGCGACTTATTTCTCTTTTGTCAGGAAATAACGTCACAAACTGAGCTGCGCATGGCAGATGTTGAGCGCATTGCCAATAAAACATTATTACGCACTGAATTAACAATCAACGATGCATTGCATGAGCGCACAAAACCTTTATCGTTTAATGTGTTAGGGAGTTAGTTTTTTCAACAAAGATAAAAACTCCATAGAAATAGTAGGGTGGATTAGGCGCTTTTTGCCGTAATCCACCAAAAATAATAATGATATTTTTTAATTTGGTGGATTACGGTGCAAAAAACGCACCTAATCCACCCTACTATTTCCTGTTCTTGTTACAATGGATTTTTGGGCAAAATTCGTCTCGATCCACTCTTCGCAATGACGAGTCTTAATGCTTTAGGGCGTGAGTTTTTTCAACAAAGATAAAAACTCCATAGGCAAAGGAAAGACGATGGTTGAATTTTTTTCTTCTGCGATGTTAGATAATGTTTGCAGATAACGTAATTGTATCGCAGTCGGTGAACCGGCTAATATTGTTGCAGCACCGGCTAATTTTTCAGATGCCTCAAGCTCACCCTCTGCATGAATGACTTTTGCCCTTCTTTCGCGTTCTGCTTCTGCTTGTTTTGCAATGGCGCGCACCATGCTGTCATTAAGGTCAATGTGCTTAATTTCAACCATGCTGATTTTAATACCCCAAGCATCAGAGTGTTCATCGAGAATTTGTTGAATATGGGTATTTAATTTGGTGCGTTCTGCCAGCATGGCATCCAGTTCATGCTGTCCTAATACAGAGCGCAAAGTGGTTTGTGCCAATTGACTCACCGCGGCATAATAATCTTCCACTTGAATAATCGCACGCGCTGGGTCAATCACACGAAAATATACCACAGCACTCACGCGCACCGAGACATTATCTCGTGAAATCACATCTTGTGCAGGAATATCCATGACGACGGTCCGTAAATCAACTCGAACGACTTGTTGCACCATTGGAATAATAATCACAAGACCCGGCCCTGTCACATGTGTAAAGCGGCCCAAAGTAAATACGACGCCGCGTTCATATTCGCGAAAAATACGAATGAAATTCACTAAAAAAATAAATATAATAAGAGCGACTATACCAAATGTAATAGACATATTATTCTCCGTTATGTTTTATTGGTGTGACAGTTAATATAATTCCATCAACTGCAACGACTTTCACGAGTGTACCACTTTGTAAATCTTCAGTTGATCGCGCGTTCCATTGCTCACCCATGATTTTCACCAATAATTTACCATCATGGTTGCTGATGACAATACCTTCTTTTTGCAATAATCCTTCTTGTCCGGTGACGACAATGCGTCTTTGTGCTTTGATTAAATAGTTTAATAAGAATAGAAAGAAAATGCCGGTGATGACTGTCATGCTGATGATAAGTGACAATGCAACCTGATACTCAGGTTGCGATGTATCAAACAACATGAGCGAGCCTGCAACAAAGGCGATCAGCCCAATGATGGCAAGTGCGCCAAAACTGCTGATGAAAATTTCTGCTAATAAACAAGCCGCGCCCGTTAATAAGAGTGAAAATCCTGCATAGTTGAGCGGCATGAGTTGAAAAGCATAAAGCGCAACAATAAGTGACACCACTCCGATAATGCCAGGTAAAATGATGCCAGGATGCATCAATTCCACCACAATCGCATAAATGGCAAGTAACAATAATAAGTAGGCAATGTTTGGATCGGTAATCCATGTCAATAAATCAAAACGCCAATCGGGTTCAATCACTTCAAGTGTTGGGTTATCAAGCGTTATTGTTTTAATTTGACCATGCACATCAACAGAATGTCCATTGCTCATTTTCAAAACGCTTGTTTCATCATTGGCAATATCAGTAATGACGTTTAAACGCTTTGCATCTGATGCAGTGATGGCTACTGCATTGACAACAGCATCGACCGCCCAATCAGCATTACGTCCTCGTAAATTGGCTAACGTTTTTATGTAGGCGCTGGCATCTTGCATTATTTTTTTTTGTTCAGCATCTAATGTTTTTTGAGTGTAGGGCATATTTAGCGTAATGGGAGTTGCAGCTCCCATCGTGGTGCCTTCTGCCATGAAGGCGAGGTGACTTGCATACATAATATAAGTGCCAGCACTCATTGCACGCGCACCGGTGGGTGCAACATAACTGATGATGGGGATGGGTGAGCTTAAAATTAAGTTATTGATCTCGCGCATGCTGCTTTCTAAACCGCCCGGGGTATCTAGAGTTAACAACACGGCATCTGCTTGTTCGCCAATGGCTTGGTTCAAGCCTTCACTAAAATAATCTAGCGTGGCAGGACCAATGGGCCCTTTAATGTGCAACACCACAACAGTTGATGCAGCCCATGCGCAGGTGATGAGTAAAAATTGAGCGATAATTGCTAATATGGCTAATTTTGATAATCTCATGTCAATTCCATTGCTTAAATTAGTATTCTCTTATTATAGCGATTTATGGGAATGAAAACCGCATGTTTAGATTGACCTCTGCAGCGAGCCTGTTATACTTCTTTCGGCAAATGCCGGGGTGGCGGAACTGGTAGACGCGCCGGTCTCAAAAACCGGTAAGGGTAACCTTGTGCCGGTTCGATTCCGGCCCTCGGCATGGCATTTCAATCTGATTTCGAGCGTTATCATTTCGATCTCTATACTCTATTGACTCTATATGTATTGTCCCGGTGGCACAGTGGATAGCGCGGCCCCCTCCTAAGGGGCAGGTCGGAGGTTCGAATCCTCTCCGGGACGGTTTTGGAATCAAGCGGTTGGAAATATAAATTTCGGCGCATTCTATGACCATCTGTGTGACCAGAACTAACTAAAAAATATAGAGTTTTGATAATTAACAAATATCTGGCTATACTGCAGGAAAGGTGAGGATTGTATGGTTTATAGCGCTTTAGATATAGCAAATACATTTATTGGTTTTGGTTTACGTGATAGCAAACCAATTACTCATATGCAGCTACAAAAACTGTTATATTACGCTCAAGGTTGGTATCTGGCTTTGGGAGATACGCCTCTTTTTGTTGAAGAATTTAAAAAATGGCCATTTGGTCCGGTTTGCCCCCCTGTTTACAATAAATTTAAAAAGTTGGGAGGAGCACCAATAACAAACTATATTCCAAATGCTAGCAAAATTAGTGATCCTGACATCCTGAAATATCTTGAAAAGATTTGGAGTATATATAGTCGCCACTCTGGTCCTCAATTAATGATGTTATCTCATAGTGAAGCACCGTGGATAGATGCGGTTGATTTTGAACTCATATCCAAAGAAAGTCTTAAAACATATTTTAAAAGTAAAGAAAATAAATTTATTATTGAGAGAACGGCATGAAACGCCCTGCCAATAATAAAGATCTAAAAATAGATCAGATAATTGATATACTATCATTTGCCGAGTCTGAAATTGAAAAGGAAGTGCAATCAGAGGAAGCTATAGACTCCCACGATGTTGAGGAAAAGGCATGGGAAACGGGCGCCCAACAATTGCGAGAAAAAGAGTTTTTAAAATTACTGCGACTCAATAATATAGACTTCACCGATAATATTTTATTTCGTAGAAAGTTAACTTTTATATTATTATGGGTCATAATAGTCTGGCTCCTTTTTATAGCTTTCATCATAGTGATGCAAGGACTACATGGCACTATATGCCCATGGCCTTTGAATAAATATATTTTTGGTTTTCATCTTGAATCTAATATCGTGATTGCAATTCTATGCACTACAACAGTCACTGTTCTTGGACTATTTTATGTTGTTACAAGCCACATTTTCTATCGAGGCAAGCAAGACACTAAAAAAGACGATTAGTATTCTCTTAAACCCATAAGCTAGTTCACACGCTTTGCACTAACCCAACCTGGCCAATCCCTTCTTGCCTATACTCATCATTTCCAGCATAATCTTGTTTTCTTTCATCAAACAACAAGGAGTTACTCATGTTCAGTCATTCAGAACAAACCGCAAATGATGCAACGCAACATCCTGCAGATCAAGTCGTTACCTTATTAAAACAAAAATATCCCAATCTTTCTGTGACGTGCAACCCTAGCAAAACACCATCATGTGTTGATGTGGTTTTTTTAAATACTGTCCCAAATGTTTCAGGAGATGAAACGAACAGTAAACCCCTTCAATATTTAAAACTACGTCTTGCTACCATTAGCAAAAAACCACATGAGCAACATTCTTATTGGGATTATTCCGTTGCGACAATAGAAAAATCCAGATTAAACGATGTTATTGCGGGATTAGAAGTGATGCCAGATTGTGATCATAAGCACGCACCAGATAGAATGATGGCGCGTTGTTAACAACTTATATCAAATATATTATGACCAACCAAGACTTTTGTTATTGGTTACAAGGTTATTTTAAAATTGCAAGCACACCAAAATTAAGCAATGAAAAAATAACCTTGGTCTTGAACCAATTAAATTCTATTAATGAACCATTGGGCGAATTTACGACTTGGCTACATCGTTTGCTGAGTTATCTTGCCAAGGAACCGCACGATCAAGCGTTATTGGATTTTTATCTTCCCATTATGATGCTTGAACTAAACGGCATTTTTGTTCACGTGATTGATAACTCGTATGATTTATCAATTGGCATAACCGCAGCAAAACAAATTCACGATGGCGTGATGCCAATGGTGACTCATCATGACAAATGAAGAATTTAATCATTGGATCGCAGGGTTTATCGCATTGTCTGATGATGCTGATATTATCGATGCAAAACAATGTTGGATCATCCAAAATCATGCTAATTTAGTGCAAGCTGTGACCAATGCCTTGCACCCATCCGTTACTGTATTGATTAAACAACTTGAAGAATGCATCGCGCAGCATACGACTGTGACTGTGGCAGAATTTAAAAAAATTGTAAGTCATTGCATCAATGAATAAATCAAGTTTGTGATAATGAATTCATACCTTTGCTGGGCAAGAAAAATTATACTAATGAATTGACTTTTAACCATACTTAAGCCATACTTTATATGTATAAAACACAGCCAAATAGAGGTAGACTACCATGTCACAATTAAGAAAAGTCACAATGAACCTCACTGAAAGAGATGTTAGAAATACTGAAAAATTAACAGAACAGCTACATACACGTAGCAAAGCCGAGGCTGTTAGCGCTGCTCTTAGTATCACCACTTTTTTGAGTGAAATGCTGCATGGAGGGAAAGAACTTATTATTCGCGATAAAAAAGGTGGTATCGAAAAAGTAATCATTCCAGGATTAACAGAAAACGAGTAAGGAATTTTAGTAATGGACAATCAACATCAACCTGATGAGTGGGGTAGCGCCCAAGATGGGCAACGTTATCAGCCAAGAACATTACATATTACCAAGGAAAATAAAATCATTTATCTTACAGTTGTGTGGATGCTTGGAATAACGATATTGCTCTCGACGTGTGGAATAATAAGTCTATCTTTTTTTTCTAAAGAAATACCCCAAGCATTAATTGCCCTCGGTTCTGTTGCTGTCGGAGCGCTTGGTGGTTTGCTTACGCATTCAAAATAAATAGGTTTTAGGGTGTCCGTTTATGGCCCAGACTTGACTTCTGAATTCCTGTTAAATAAGTCGCGATAATTGTAAACATTATGCATAAAAAAGCAAATATAAATAATGAGTTATTGCCTTAATTCGCTTCTAAAAATGAATAATGCTCATAATTATGTTAAAATATCTATGTGGTTAACACAGTACATGACGATATTGCTTCACGGGTAGATAAATTTTCAAGCGTTAATAATTGATCATTACCTGAGCGAGAATCATAATGGACTTATTATCACTATCGGGTTCTGAATTAGCAAAATGCATTCGCCGGGGTGAAGTTAGCTCACAGGAAGTAATAGAAGCGCATATTAATCAAGCACTGCTTATCAATCCAAAAATCAATGCGATCGTAATAGATCGTTTTGAAGTCGCAAGATCAGAAGCAAAACGTGCCGATCAATTAACCAAACAACTTGCACCTGATCAACTCCCTATTTTTCATGGCGTACCTTGCACGATCAAAGAATGTTTTGCGCTCACTGGCATGCCACAAACAGGTGGCTTAGTCTCAAGAAAAAATGCAATCGCAAGCCATGATGCAACTACAGTTGCACGCTTACGAAAAGCAGGTCTCATACCGCTTGGTGTGACTAACGTTCCAGAATTATGTCTTTGGTCAGAAACGTATAATTATGTTTATGGTCGAACCAACAACGCTTATAACGCCACACGAACAGCAGGAGGTAGTAGCGGTGGTGAAGCTGCGATTATTGCTGCCGGCGCATCCCCCTTTGGCTTGGGCAGTGATGTCGCAGGTTCTTTGCGCTTGCCTGCGTTATTTAATGGCATTTTCAGTCACAAACCCACTCACGGTTTAGTGCCAAATTCAGGACATTTTCCTCTTCATAAAGGCAAAATGGAACGTTTTAATTGTATTGGCCCATTAGCACGTCACGCAGAAGATTTATTTCCTTTACTGACCATCTTAAAAGGGCCAGATGGACAAGATCCATTTTGCATGGAACAAAGTTTAAATAATCCAGCAAATATTGACATTAGCCAATTAAAAGTGATCAACGTAGAATCAAATGACATTATATCCGTTAGCGATGATTTGGCTGAGGCACAAAAGCGCGCCCTTTTGCACTTAGCATCCCTTGGTGCCACGTGTAAAACAGTTAACCTTGAAAAGTTGAAATATTCATTTGAAATTTTCATGCATAGTTTTGCTAAATCCGGTGGTTTTTCATTAAAAACGGCGTTAGGTAATGGTGCTAAAATTAATCTTTATTTCGAATTATTGAAATTTATCTTTAGGCAATCTGATCATATTTTTCCGCTATTATGTTTAGCTTTAAAAGAAGCGCTTTACACAAACCGTGTTGATTCAAAATTTGTTAGAATGGGCATCGAATTACGTCAAGAGCTAGAAGACATGTTAGGTGATAACGGTGTGTTGTTATTTCCAAGTTATACAAAGCCTGCACCAAAACATCAGGCCATGTTATTTTTAATTAATCATTGGACTTATGTGGCGATATTTAATGTGTTAAAGCTGCCTGTCACACAAGTTCCGCTTGGCTTAAACACAGAAGGTTTACCACTTGGTGTGCAAGTGGCAACACTGCCTTGCAATGATCACTTGTCTTTGGCAGTGGCACTTGAATTAGAAAAGAAATTTGGTGGATGGGTTCCACCAAATTTCATGTGATCGAACTCAACAACTTGGCGACACCGCTTTCACTTCAGGTGCTTTTGTGCAAACCGCAATGAACTCATTTAATTCATTTAATTTTCTTGTCAATGTACAAAGAGCAGATTGAGATTGCTTAAGAATCCCTGGATTTTTTGTTACCTGAACAACTACATTATGTTCATGTATTTCTTCGCGCAATTTTTCTGCATCAGCATTAATCGATTGCTCAAATAGTTTTAGGATTTCCGTATTGTCCGTGAACTGCATTGCGGTTTTTCCATTACGATCATGACGATGATAGTCGGCACCTTTTGCTAACAGTTCCTTCACAACCACAACGTTACCTCTCATTGCAGCTAACATGAGTGGAGATAAATCCATTTTGCCATCAAAGCCTTTTCTTGTGTAATATCTGCTATAACCAGCTAAGCTACTACTCTCTTCTATGTCTTTTTGTTGATTGCCGTAATAAGCATTGACATTAGCGCCTTTTTGTATCAAGAGTAAAGCAACATCAGTAAGACCACGATCTATTGCAAGCCCTAATGCCTCACCTTTTACAGTATAAAAACCGGTCGGTCTCCAGTCACAACCATTTCGAACATGATCATAATAAGGAGTGCGACGAGGATCTGCGCCAAACTCATTCAATAAGAGTGTTGCGCATTTGGTGCTGCCTAATAAAATCGCTTCGATAAGCAGAGGTTGGCTGCGATTCGCCAAGAATTCAATATACACTTTATCAAAACCATATCTTAGATTGTAGTAATATGGAATAAAATCGATTTTATCTCGACCAATCACATCAATGACATGTTTTCTAACGGTTTCTATCTTTTTTTCATCCTCATTTTCTTCTTTGAGGTGAGCATAAACAGCACTGTGAACTTGATCCACAACATGCTTAAGTAGCAGACGTAAAATCTCAGGGTGATCCCCTTTGATCGCATTATTGATCGGATCACCATGAGTGCCATCTGATTGATCGTTTTGATCGTAGCTGATCGTACCATCAGGTAATCCCCACTGATAATAATCATTCACAAGTTCCATGTCACCTTCTAAACATGCGGCGCGAAATATATTATCGCTCCCAAATACTGGTTTTATTTGTGATTTCAATGCGCTGATTTGTTGCTGCAATAAGCGATCTTTTTCCTCAAATGATTTTTTATTGTCATCTCTTTGCTGTTCTAATTGAAGAGTTTTATTGTTGATTGAGTTGATTTCTGCGCGTGCTTCCCGAAATTTTTGAGTGATATTGGCCGTTGAACGCATCTGTTCCCCCTTATTAATAATCAATAGTGCGCTCGATGATATTCGCAAAATAAGTTATGAGTCAATGATTATATTAGAGTTTTTTGAGAAGCAGCTCATGGTATAATAGAGATAGGGCAAATTAAAATCAAATTAGGGAATGATAATGAAAATATTACCCTTCAAAGCATCTGCATCGGTATCAATTGGTGTGGAATTTGAATTGCAGATCATTAATCCACATACTTATGGTCTTGTTTCACGCGCAAAAGATCTGATCCGCAGCATTAAAATGAGTCCATTTCAAAACCGAATTAAACCTGAAATTACGCAAAGCATGATTGAAATTAATTCATCAATACATCATTCACCGAGTACTTTACAAGAAGAGTTACTCAGCATTCAAAAATTTTTAGCTCAAGAAGCATCTAAATTAGGTATCGTATTTTGTGGTGGCGGCACGCATCCTTTCCAAAAGTGGTCGGCGCAGAAAATATTTCCGACCAAGCGTTATAAAAATCTTTCTAATCTTTATAGATATTTATCAAAATGTTCGACGATTTTCGGTCAGCATATTCATATCGGTTGCCAAAGCGGTGAGGATGCAATTTATCTTACTCATGCTTTATCGAGATACGTGCCCCATTTCATCGCGATGTCCGCATCCTCTCCTTTTTATCAAGGTGTGGATACCGGGCATCATTCTTCTCGTTCTACCGTTATGAATGCCTATCCGTTAAGCGGAGTTATCCCTTATGTAGCAAATTGGCAGGAATTTACAAATTATTTTTATAAAATGCGTACACTCAATATCATCGAATCCATGAAAGATTTTTATTGGGACATTCGCCCCAAACCCGAATTTGGCACAGTTGAAACCAGAGTGTTTGATATGCCTTTAACCAGCAAAAAAGGGGTCATTTTTGCTGCCTATTTACAAGCGCTTGCTCTCTATTTATTACAAGAAAAACCGCTCGATATTTCACCTGAAATGTATCATCTCTACAATTACAATCGTTTTCAAGCAAGTCGTTTTGGATTTGATGGCAACATCATTGACCCTTTTACTTTTGAGCGACGCACGATTTGTGAGGACATGCAAGATACCATAAATAAAATTGAACACTATGCTAATCAGTTAAATAACATGATGTATATTACATTACTATCGCGTGATGTCGTCAGCAAAAAAAACGATACCTGTCACATACGTGAAATGTACTCACAATTAACATCCTTGCAAAAATTAGTTAATCAACAGTGTAACATTTGGAGCGCTGAATCAACTGAAGGATTAAATGGATAGAATATGACAAGCACACTGAATGATCAATTAGTTAAATATAAATCAATTCTGCATAATCTTGATGCAGATGAGTTGGATATGCTAATTCAGCACACCAAGATTCTTGCATTCAATAAAGGTGATGTCTTCATTCAACAAGGCAGCCAACATGATGAGTTGTATATTATTATTGAGGGTACAGTCACTGTCTCAGCAAAAATATTAGGTCACGGCATCGCTAAAATTGAAACATTAGGCCCTGGAAATTTCTTAAACGAAGTAAGTTTTATTATGAAAGCGCCTTCTGCAACCTCTATCGTTGCGGGCGAATCACTGCAATGCATAACGATCACAAGAGCTTATTTTGATTTTCTTGATATCTACTCGCCCATCACCAAGTATAAAATAATTGCCACATTATCCAAACAAATATGTTGTCGCATTCGCGATATTCACACAAAACTTGTAAAAGTGATCGCTTCTTTAGACATGACAACAAGATCATTTGTAGTCGAAGTCATTAAGTCACTTAATAAGCCAACGATGCTAACATTTGAAGATGTTCATGAATCATCTAACGAATTAAAGCAATCAACTTTATTTAAAGATTTTACTGACAAAGAGATCGAATTAATCATGAAATCATCTGAAGTCATCTCGGCCAAAAAAAATTGCTTGTTAATACAGGAAAATGAAATTGATCGCACCTGTTACATTGTGTTACGTGGCGCAGTACAATCGAGCATTATTCAAGACAGTAAAGTTGCAAAGCTCTCCGTGATTGGCCCGATGATATTGTTTTGCAGCATATCAATTATCGATCACGCCGCATTATCGACCATTAATTTTACGACGTGTGAAAATTCAATATTATTGAAATTGACGCCCGAATTTCTTGAACAATTAAGAACGACCAATACAGAATTATGGCATAAGTTTTATCAATTAATTGGTAAATCAATCATTTCGCTAGAAAGATCGATGGATAAATTGGACATCCGGCTAAACATTGAAACTTATAATAGGTGATCATTATGTGCCGAATTTTATCGTATCTTGGTAAACCGATCATTGTGGAAGAATTACTCTACAAGCCAGATAATTCATTTATTAAACAAAGCTATCATCCACAGTATATGTCACACTTATTAAATTTAGCTGGATTTGGCATGGTCGCTTGGGATGGCGTTTCAAATAATCCGACTCTTCCTTATCTGTACAAAACACCGCAATTACCCTTTTATGATGAAAATTTACGAAATCTGACTAAAAAAATTATGCCTAAGTGTATTTTAGCGCATCTGCGCGGGGTGGAATACAGTAATAAGCAAATTGTTTCAATGCAAAACGTTCACCCATTTGTTTTTGATAATACTAATATTGCATTAGCACACAATGGCGCATTGTATGAATTTGAAAAAATGAAATATGATTTACTTGAGTATATTAAGCCCAGCTACATCAAAGAAATTAAAGGTAGTACGGATAGTGAATGGATTTATGCAGTGTTTATGTCCCAGTTATCCTCACCAGCAGGGCAAATTTCGGCGGAAGAAATCGCTAAAGCAATCATTGAAACGTTAAAAATTTTTCATCGCGTGAGAAAAAAACATAATATCATAGTGAATTCACCGGTTAATTTATTTATCACTAATGGTGAATTTATTGCTGCAACTCGATTTGTATTTGACTTTGGTTGGTTCCCAAAGCACAGTATTTCTCCACACGCCAGCTACCATACCTTGTGGTACACCTATGGTGACAGTTACGGTTACTATGATAACGAATATAAAATGAAAAGCAGCACTGAAAAATCAAGCATCATCATTTCATCTGAGCCATTGACTCAAGACACCACCACTTGGATGTCCGTTCCTGAGTACACATTGATTATTGCGAGCCTTAAAGAGAATGACATTATCATCACATCGCAAGATATCAACATTTAAAAAACATCACCTCAGTGACCCACCTTATTATTTAACGACCCGATTAGCAGGACCCAGACTCGCTTGATGAACATAAATTGTGATGATCATGGTTTGTGCTAATTTTGTTTTATTTGCATCCATTAATACACCATATAATTGATGTGTGCCGCGATCAATTGTTTTCAGTTCAAAATGAGTTGCTGCAACGGGTTTATCGAATGCTGCCCCATCCATATAAAGTTGAATCAGGTCACCCTTTTGTAATTCAGGTTTCAAATTGAAATCGACATTGATAATTGGTTGGTTATGAATTGTTTCTTGATCAGTTGGCGATTTAAAAGAAAATTCGGTATAAGGTTTTCTATCGAGTTGCAAGGCAGATGGCGGGGAGGCGTTATCGCTAGCTGTATTTTCGGTGTTGTTGTTCATTGTTGCGTTTGATGAGGGATGACTGCTATCAGGAGGAAGATTAACTATTTCTGAGTTCTTGCCGCTAGGTGAATCTGAATAAGTAATATTACCCTTCTGATCAACTGTTCTATACACCTCAGCAAAGCACAAGCTGACAAAAAACAATGAAAACAACAGGACTAAACTACGATATTTCATTTATATTTCCTCACATTACTTCCGCAGAATAAGTAGGATCCATCCAAGCTATTTTTGACACTTGCCGTATATTTCTTGCAGTGCCGGCACGATCGGTCCAAGTAACATTCACATCAAGTGTTTTATAAATAGGATTGGCGTTGTTTGTTACCGTACTTGTGATGGTATAAGTGGTGTTAGCTGCGATACTGGTATTTGTTGTCGTATTCGTTGCGATATTGTTATAACCAGTTAATGTTGTGTAATCACTTAATGAATCAATTTGACTCGCAGCTAAGATATTGGCATCCGTTTGTTGTCTGACCACTTCTTCACTGAGGCTTAATTGACTTTGATAACGTATTAAGGCGAGCGTGCCAAATGCGATGATAAGCAATGCAATCAGCACATCCAACAATCCCTGTCCTTTTTGCCTAGGCTGCATTAAAAATCTCTCCAACTACCCGGGATTTTAGCATAAGTACCGATATTACTCACATTGTTGATGGTCGTTGTATCATAATTAATACTGATATTACCCGTTGTATTGACTGTGCCTGCTGATAATAACGCACCGAAAACTTGTGCGGTACCGTTGCCAACACTGCTATTGCCAAACGCATAGATGATGCCATAAATCGATGTGCCACCCGAAAGAGAAAAACTGCCATTAACAATCATGATGACAGGGCTGACGGCCGTTCCTATTTGATTAGCCACAGAATCATTAATGGTTGCAGAAGAATCTATCCAAACAACACCGCTAGTTGTAATCGACAATGAGCAAGCACTGACCGTGGCGCAATAAGTTGCCCCATTTTTTACGCTGGATGAGCTGACACCGAACATAGAATTAAAAAATTGCGATGCGGTCAACCCATTTAATGAACTGACACTTGCGCTCGTATCACCACCATTGTGGTTTTTATTTGACCCGCCAGTCGATGTCGTTGTGCTACCACTGCCACTAAAAGAAACAGTGGATCCAGATTGTATGGTCGAATTAGAATTTAAATTTTTAACATTACTGGAACCGCTTAATGTGACGGCACCCACACTGGTTAAAGGAAGGGTAGGTGAATGAACCAGCATGGTTTGAAAGCTGACTTGTTGGCTAATGACTCGCGTACTGGTGCCATCATCACTGGTACCGGTAGAGGTAATGGTAATGACATTAAAATTATTTGCCGTGGGATTAGTATACACCACCGTAAATTTACTGTTATTAGACAGCGTAATATTTTGTAATGCAGCAACAGAATAATTAATGAATCCGCTTACAGGGTTTGCAATGACTGCTGCACGATTATTATTTAAATACGCGATACCAAATTGTATGCCAGCATCAGCAGCAAAAAAAGCTTGATTGTTACGATTTTGATTAGCAGTCGATTTTTGCTGCAATAAATTGTTATTGGTAACAAATAAAATAATGAGGGTGGCGGCAACTAATAAAACAACGGCGATGGTCAAGGTTGCAATGCCATTTTGAGCAAAGACTGAATTCGCTCGATGTAAAAACCGATTATGGCGGCGTAAAACGATCATTACGTATCCTTACATGCTGAGTGAGTGTTTTTGTAATGGTACTGTCATTAGCCAGTTGTCCGGTGATGCTGATATCGACACTGCGTATTAAAAGAGATGTTGTACCGCTTGATGACACGGTAGTTTGATTCAATGTAAATGATAAATTGGTGATGAGTACCACATTGCTATCTGTGACGTTTTCCCAAGCAGATGCCGCTGCAGCACATGAAAAGCTCGCACCATAGGGCCTTGTTTGCAAAACTTGACTGTTTAATCGAAAGCCATAGCGTTCATCATCACTGGCAGAGCTAATTGCAGGCAGCGTCCCATCTGCATTTTTATCGTATGTGAAGAGAATACAAGAGCTATTTGGCACGCTGATGTCCGTGCCATTAGTTGTGCTCATGAAGGGATTATGATTGCTGCTTGCAGCAAGATCAGAACTGGCATTGGCCCAATAACCTGCCCGTCGAATTTCATTACTCATCAGCATCAGTGCGCTTTGTAATTCGGAATTCAGTTTATCTATTTTTAATGATTTACTGGAATAACCCAAATTAGTAGAAAACACAGCAATGAGAGCTGTAAATAATATCAAACTCATTGTGATGCCAATTAAGAGTTCTACAATTGAATAACCTTGTTGTTTTATGTGCATGCTTGATATCCACTGACTTGAGAGGAACAAGTCACCAAACTGCCAAGGGCTCTTATGATGACACTCATCGATGTGGTCGTATTGTTGATGGTAAATGTCATGGTGCCGCTGGCATTCGGTGCGCCATGTGAACTTTCGATTGTAATTTGTGCTGGATTACCGCTGATACCGCTGAGTGATAAGGACAAATCGCTACTAGTTGCAGAAGCTGCGCCTAAATTACAATTAGACGGCGTCGAGCAATTACAAGCACTGCTTGTATTGATGCCATAGCACCAATTCAATCCAGTTTGAAATGATACCACAACACTGGCATTTCTTTTTATTGCTTCAGAGCGCGCGTTTTGTAAAGCGGTATATAAATTTTCTGTTGTGCCTATTAAGCGTTGAGTGCGAATCAATGTTGAGAGTGAAGGGATCGCCACCATGATTAAGATCGCAAGAATTGCAAACACAGTAAGCAATTCTAATAAGGTCCAACCTTGATTGTCATCTCCATGTCTAATAAAGCCCATTGTCGTCCTTCTGATACTTCTAGTCAGTATAACTGATTTGCACAAAACTTAAAATGCGCTAAGTAATCAAATGGCATGTTGCTTTATCCAAATAATAGCGGTATGTTACTTGTTAGGATTTTAAGGCGGTATTTAACAATAAAGCCCAAAGAGAAATGCAGCAAATACCGCTACCAGCCTGCTAAAACGGCTCAGGGAGGGACCTTTGAACTTACGACATTTGTTGCAAACAGGCATCAGTTTACTGAACCAGTTGAAAAACTCATATTCCGGTGATTTGGTTGGTCTTGATATTGGCACATATCGCCTTAAATTAATTCAAATCAATAAAGACAATCCAAATTTTATACAGCATCTTGCTATTGCTGATTTACCCTTTGGTTCTATATCACACGGCGAAATTAAACAACATTCCTCATTTAGATTAACGCTTAAAAAAATGTTTCAGCAACAAGCCATTCAATCAAAAATCATTGCTATTGCTATACCACATATATTAACCATTGTGAAAAATTTCTTTGTTGATAGTAGATTGTCCCCGGATGAGATTGAATCGCGCACGTGGCTTGAAGCCAATTCATTGTTTCCTGATTTAGTCGGTAATATCTATTTAGATTATGTTGCTTTAGGCCCGTCTGCCGAAACCCCATCACGACAAGAAATCATGATCATCGCTTGTCGCAAAGATCAAGTGAACCCCTATATTTTTCTGCTAAAAGAAGAAGGATTAGATGGCGTTGTCGTTGATGTCGATTGTTACGTGTTGCAGCGTGCTTTATTGAAAATGCCAAAAAACCATGCGCCTGATGAAAAAATAGCGCTACTCAATTTAGACATGCATTTAATCACATTGATTGTGACAAAAAATGAGGCGCTGACTTATGTGCATGAACAAAATTATAAAGGCCATAATCTATTAGAGGATATCAAGGCTTATTTAGCCAGTAAACAAACACCTGATGCTGCTTTAGATACCTTATCTCTATCCCAAGATCAAACATATTTTGAGATTATGCAAAAAGACTTAGGCCCTTATTTGCATCATACCATGCAATTTTTCTCTTTTACCAATGAATCAGCTGATGTCAAACAAATTTATTTATCAGGTGATTTAGCCATTATCCCTGAAATTGATAAATTAATAGAGCAATTAATTAACATAAAAACAGTGGTTGCAAATCCTTTCGAAAATATGGAATTTGCAAAAAATATTGATGAACAACAAGCTAGAAAAATGGCACCTATATTTATGTTGTCCTATGGACTTGCCTTAAGTAAGGTTAATACGCGATGATGCAACTTAATTTATTACCTTGGCGGCAACATAGAAAAAAAATAAAAAAATTGCGTTTTGCATGTGGAGCAATTATTGCTGGCATTGTGTCATTATTTATTTTAGTGGTTAGCCACCATATCGCTGCTAACGCATTAAATGAGCAACAGTCAAAAAATGATTTTATCCAGTCAGAAATTAACAAAGAAAAAGCGGTCTTAGCCGGTTTAATAAAAGAAAAGGGAAAACATGTTGTTTATGAAAAACAAATACGCATGATAACCAACATTAAACAAGTGAGCTACAATACCATTAGTTTATTGAAAATCTTGCCAACATTAGGCACATCATCTATTTTTATTATGAATATTTCACGGGTGGGTAATCTCATTACCATTACCGGCAAAGCGCAGTCAAACGAACAAATTACACAATTGTTGGCTAATATTGCAAGTCAATCGTCTATTTTTAACGAACCGAGCTTGGGTGGGATTAAAAATGATAAAAATACTTCGAAAGAAGCAGGATATTTTGAATTAAAGATAGTGCAAAAGGACATTAATTCAAGTGAAGTATGACATTAACAAAATTTATGAATTACCATTAATTGGCCAAGCATTTGTCTTGCTGCTCGCTTCATTATTTTTTATTGGCATTGGATATCAATTAAGTATTGCTAATATACAATGGCAAACGAGTGTCAGTATAGGGCAGCAAGACGCGCTGCTTAAAGAATATGAAGCAACAATTGATCAACAAGTTGAGATTAAGCGCCATGATATACCATTACCTGAATTAAAAAAATTGCTTTCTGATACCCAATTTAAATTAATCACCGAAACTGAATTAACGGGAGTATTAGATGATATATTAAAATTGGGTGCGACTAATGCGATACAATTTCAATCAGTTGATCCGAAAGATAAAATCAAAAAAGATAAGTTTATGATTGTACCGATTAGTATTATCATGACAGGCACATATGATCATATTGCTCGTTTCATGAGTCAAGTGGCGAATATGCCTATGGTAATCAAGCTTGGAGATTTTGTGATGACAAATGAAATGACTGATTCCACAACTCCTAATACAACATTCTCTCCATTTACAGTGGATACGCCACTAAAAATGCAGCTAACACTTGAAGTATATGAGTCGACTCATGAAAAATAATACCATACTGTTATTCTTATTACTCATGTTTTTTTTCGCGTTAAGTTCATGTGATAGCGTAGATAAATTATATTATTTGCGCGATAAATTAGCCAAGATCAAGCAAAACAGTGTAAATAAAAATAAAAAAAATGCAAAGGCTGCTATCAAATTGCCATCACCTGTTATCTATGGGATAGGCACATTAAATCAAGAAGGGACTGCCAATCAAACACATGATCCTCTACAAAGTTATCCATTAACGCAATTCAAATTTGTTGGGACCTTATCACAAAATAATGAATTGTTAGCTTATGTATCAACACCAGATGGAAAAATTTTGTCGGTAAAGAGAGGTGATATGATTGGAAATCAGTATGGTAGAATTATTAATATTGATTCGAGCAAAATTGAAGTTTCTCAAAAAGAATTGACGAAAGGAAATAAATTAACAGAAAAAATTATCGTTATACAGCCATAAGGAATAGGAAAGAATGATGCAATTTAAAATTAAACCACTCATATCAATAATGCCATTATATTTTTTTCTAATGATCATTGTTTGTCTTTCTGGTGCCCAATCATTTGATACCTCATTAGAAGTAGACATGAGCCAAGATCGAAAGACTCATGACAAATCAAGCTTATTATCATTTAGTTTTCAAAATATCCCCGTGCGCTCTTTATTGCAAATTATTGCTAAAGGATCTGGATATGATTTTATCATCAGCGATGCGGTAAAAGGTGATGCAACGCTGAGTTTAAGCAATGTGACATGGCAAAAAGCATTAGACACCGTACTCACAACGCACAACCTCACATCACGTCGTCAAGGCAAAATCATCACGATCACAACAACGGAAGAGATGGTGGCAAACGACACTAAAAAACTACAGGCTCAACAAGCGCTCTCAGCATTAGAACCATTAAATACGACTATTATTTCTCTCAAATATACTGATGCCACCTTAATGGCCCATCTTTTGAAAGGAGAAGGCTCCAATTTATTAACAGCAAGAGGATCAGTCAGTGTTGATTCACGTACTAATAGTATCGTTATTTTAGATACAGATAAAAACATCGCAAAAGTAAAGCATACTATTCATAAATTAGATGTACCAGCCAAACAAGTCTTGATTGAAGCACGTATTGTTAATATTGATACCACCTATGAAGCACAGCTCGGCATACGATTTGGCTTAACTAAATCACCACATCTTTCTGGTACGCTCTCTGGTGCTAATCAAATGCAGCAAGGTCTTGACCCTTCTCTTATCAGTCCATTGTCAGATCGTCTCAATTTTAATTTACCTGCAAATGCTCTGTCTGATGGCCGCAATCCAGCCAGTATCGGCTTAGCATTAGCAAGACTTGGCTCAATTTTGCTTGATTTAGAATTGTCAGCACTAGAGAGTGAAGGTCATATCCAAATTATTTCCAAACCTCGGGTTGTGACATCGAATCAACAAAAAGCAACCATTCTCACAGGGGAAGAAATTCCTTATCAGGAAGCAACATCCAGTGGTGCGACCTCCACTTCCTTTAAAAAAGCGGTCTTAAGCTTAGAAGTGACACCACTTATTACGCCCGATAACAAAATTATTTTAAAACTGAAAGCAAACCAAGATTCACGCGGAAAGCAGTTAATTGTTTCTCCTGGAGCCACTTCTTCTTCTAGTGGCAGCACAGCACCGACTACCATTCCTGCGGTATTTGGTCCACCAACCATTAATACACAACAAGTTGAATCGTCTATTTTACTAAACAATAATGAAACATTTGTCGTTGGCGGCATATATAAACTCTCTACCACCAATACGGTTGATCGTATCCCATTTTTTGGTACCTTACCTATTGTTGGACCGCTTTTCAGACAAAAAGGCGCTCTTGATGAAAAAACGGAATTATTAATATTCATTACGCCTAAAATTATTGAACAAAAACCGCTTCCATACAAAGTGTAATTTTAAAGGTTGGCTTAATGATAAAATTAAAATGTGTTCTCCTTTTTTTGCTATTTTTAACCTTATCTTCATGTAGTTCTGTCCAAATGAATAAAGAGAAAAAAAATGATAGAGACATTAAAAAAATAGAAACTGCTGCAGTGATTAATGCGCAGTTAGGCTTGCTTTATCTTGATAAACACGATATTTCACGTGCTAAGCAAAAATTATTGCTCGCTTTAGAGGAGGCACCTAAGCTTCCTGAAATATGGTATGCCATGGGTTATTTCTTAGAAACAACCGGAAGCAAACAAGAAGCGCGCACCCATTATTTAAAGGCATTAGCACTGGCACCAAAGCGAGGTGATGTTTTAAATAATTATGGCACGTATTTATGCCGTATGGGTGACTATCAAGGTGCCATTGCACAATTTACACTCGCAGTGAAAGATCCAGGCTATCTTGAACCTGCTGCTGCCTATGAAAACGCAGGACTTTGTGCAATGAAAATTCCTGATCAAACCCTTGCAGCTAACTATTTTAGATTAGCGATTGCGCAAGACCCAAATCGCTTGGTTGCATCGCAAGAATTAGTAAAAATAAACCAGAATAATAGTTCAGGAGATGATCATGAAAATCTTAGACTTTCTTCAGCAAGCAATTAAAAGCAACGCTTCTGATTTACATATTTCACCTGACATGCAACCAATAATACGGGTTGATGGTGATTTGCTGCCAATAAACAATTCACCCACCCTGACAGCTGAACAAACAAAAAATCTTGTTTATGAGATCATGACTCAAAATCAAATTAAAGAATTTGAAAAAACATTGGAATTGGATTTTGCCTGTATTATTAATGATCTTGCTGGATTTCGGGTCAATGCCTATCATGAAGTGGATGGCGTTGCGAGCGCTTTTCGTGTGATTCCTGCTGTTGTGCCAACGCTTGACGAATTAGATTTTCCAGCAGTGTTTAAAGAATTATTAAATTTACCTAATGGTTTAATCATTGTAACCGGCCCAACCGGTTCAGGAAAAAGCACAACACTTGCTGCAATGATTAATCATATTAATGAAAATTTTGCAAAACACATTATCACCATTGAAGATCCCATTGAATTTCTGCATACAAATAAAAAATGTCTCATTAATCAAAGGCAACTTCATCGAGATACAAAAAGTTTCAAAAAGGCATTAAGAGCTGCCTTACGTGAAGATCCCGATGTGATCTTACTGGGTGAAATGCGCGACCTTGAAACCATTCGTTTAGCATTAACTGCAGCAGAAACCGGCCACTTGGTGATGACGACTTTACATACGAGTTCTGCACCAAGGACGGTGAGCCGAATTGTGGATGTATTTGCTGCGGAAGAAAAACTCATTGTGCGTAATATGTTGTCAGAATCATTGCAAGCCGTTATCACGCAAACATTGATTAAAAAAGTGGGAGGTGGGCGTATCCCTGCATTTGAAATTATGCTTGGTGTACCTGCTATACGAAATTTAATCAGAGAGAACCAGATTGCTCAAATGTATAGCAGTATTCAAACGGGTAGCAATAAGGGAATGTGTACACTTGATCAATATTTGTCAAATTTGCTGGCAAAAAACCTGATTACCAAAGAACAGGCATATGATGTTGCAGCGAATAGAGAATTGTTTAAACTATAATTATTATCATTTTTTTGATATTTTTTCGTTTCTCGAAATAAAATGATATAATATTTCAGATGGATAGATGATTTATCAGTTAAGGAGAACGAAACATGAAACGCTTTATTAAGTCTATTAGTGGTTTTACGTTAATTGAATTATTGGTTGTCATTGCAATTATTGCCATTCTTGCAACCATCGCCGTACCCTCGTATCAAAATTACACAAGACGCGCTCACTTTAGTGAAGTGGTGACAGCGACTTCTCCTTTTAAAGTAGCCGTTGAGCAATGTTACCAAGCGGCAGGATCGCCCGCAGCTGTGACTGGTTGTGGTGCAGGCGCAGGTGGTGTGCCAGCTGCTATTACTGCTGGTGCAACGGGCAGCGCTTTGGGCAGTTTGACTGTTACAGATGCAGGTCAGATTACCGCAACTGCTTCAACCAATTTTGGTTTAAATGGTGAAACCTTTGTTTTAACACCCACAGTCAGTGCGCAAACCGGCGGCCAAAACATATTAATATGGGCTAAAACGGGTACATGCTCTGCTGCAGGTTATTGTTAATATCGAAACAAAGCCCATGTATTATTACATGGACTTTTGTTTTTTCGAGCACGTTGAAACTTGGATTAGCTCAGACGATAGCAGGGTTAGTCAACCATGAAAAATCAAGTTTCGAGTAAGATATTAAGCGGATTTGCCCGTCATTTATCTGAAAAACATATCTTGGATGAAAAAACGGCATTAACCGCTTTACAAGATGCCACTGATAAAAAAATTGCTTACATTGATTTTTTAATTAAACAACGTTTGCTCACTGAAGTCCAAATCGCAACAGCGACCGCTGATTACTTTGGGCTGCCTTTATGCGATATTAATGCGTTTAATATTGATTTGATTCCCTTACAGTTTTTAAATATTGAGTTTGTGCGAAGACGCGAAGCATTACCTCTTTTTATTAAAAAAGGCTTTCTTTATCTTGCAACGAGCGATCCAACAAAAGAGGGTTTATATCAAAGCCGATTTTTAACGGGTCTTGATTTAAGATTATTAATTGTTGAATCCAGTAAATTGACACTGGTTATTGATAACTTATTAAATTCACTGATTCTATCTGAAATGAATGAAGCTCGGGGTCAAGTAGAAAATATTAAAGATGATACGCCTGATGAAGACATCGCAGAAATTGCTTCCTATAATGTTGATAGCGCGCCTGTTGTTAATTTTGTCAATCAGATCTTGCTTGATGCCGTAGAAAAAAATGCATCGGACATTCATTTTGAACGATATGAACACGATTTTCGTATTCGTTATCGTATTAATGGCACACTTTACCCAATTGCCACACCGCCTATAAAATTAGCTAATTTTATTTTTGCACGCGTTAAAATTTTATCAAACCTTGATATCACAGAGCATCGTATTCCACAAGATGGGCGCTTTAAAATAGCATTATCTAAACATAAAACGGTTGATTTTCGCGTCAGCATCTGCCCGATGTTGTTCGGTGAAAAGATCGTGTTACGTATTTTAGATATGTCACAGATGCACTTGAGTATTGATAAATTAGGCATGGACCCGATTGAAAAAACAAGGTTACTCGATGCGTTACATCACTCGCAAGGGATTATTTTAGTCACAGGCCCAACCGGCAGCGGTAAAACAGTAACACTTTATTCTGCACTGAATTATCTTAATTCAGCTGAAGATAATATTTCTGCTGTTGAAGATCCAGTTGAAATTACCTTGCATGGCGTGAATCAAGTACATGTTAATCCTAAAGTGGGACTCACTTTTGCAAATGCCCTGCGTTCATTTTTGCGTCAAGATCCTGATATTATTATGGTCGGCGAAATTCGCGACTTAGAGACAGCTGAAATTGCGATTAAAGCTGCACAAACAGGCCATCTTGTGTTATCAACCGTTCACACCAATAGTGCGTCAGAAACAATAGGACGTTTAATGAATATGGGCGTTGCGCCTTATAATCTTGCCAGCGTTCTTATCTTAGTCGTCGCACAACGTTTGTTACGAGTGCTTTGTAATCATTGCAAAATAGAAGAAGAATTGCCAAAAGAAACATTAAAAGCAGAAGGGTTCGATGAGAAAGAAATTGGCAGTTTTGTTGTCTATAAAGCCGTTGGCTGTAATCGGTGTATGCACGGTTACACCGGTCGTACCGGCATTTTCGAAGTGTTGCCTATCTCACAAGAGATGGTTTTGCTGATTTTAAAAGAAGGAAATGCTGTTGAAATTGCAGATCTTGCGCAAAAAGAACAAGTCATTAATTTACGTCAGGCGGGTTTGAAAAAAGTCAAGTTAGGTGAAACAAGTCTTACTGAATTAAATAGGGTCTTTAAATAAAGAGCGTATCATGACTGGAAAAGTTAAAAACTTTCAATGGACTGGCATCACTCGAGAAGGAAATCGCATCAGCGGGAAATTACAGGCCGTCGATATTTCAAAAGCACAATTAGAATTAAAAAATAGAGGCATCGAGATTATTAATCTGACAGAAGAAAAACAGTTACTGAATATTTCTTTGTTTTCACGTCGAATTCGCACAAAAGAAATGCTGTTTTTTACTCGCTATCTTTCTGCTTTGATTTCTGCCGGCATTCAAATTCTGCAAGCATTGGATATTATTTCTAAAGAGCAAGAAAATAATTCCTTACGTTCTCTTGTGATCTCGATTAGAGAAGATATTGCCGCGGGAAAAACATTAACAGAAGCATTCAAACAGCATCCAAGGTATTTTAATGATCTCTATGTCAGCTTAATTAATGTCGGTGAAACATCAGGTACATTGGATAAAACACTTAAACGATTAGCCGATTTGCAAGAAAATAGTGAACGTTTGAAAACAAAAATTAAAAAAGCATTAATCTATCCAGCCATTGTGGTCACGGTTGCAACGGCGGTCGTATTGATTTTATTATTATTTGTCGTGCCACAATTTGAAACTATTTTTAAATCTGCTGGCGCACAATTACCCACCTTTACGCGCATCGTGATTAATGTCTCTCAGTTTTTACGTGACTACAGTATATATACTATTATGTTTATTGTTGGTTTTATATTCTTTGTGCGTACCGCAATTAAGCAAAATGAAGTGTTCGCTGAAAAAATCGATCATTTTAAATTACGTATTTGGATTTTTGGCAATATCATCAAAAAAGGAATATTAGCGCGTTTCACGAGTACCCTTTCAACGACACTTGAAGCAGGTTTACCCATTGTCGATTCAATGAAAATCATGACAAATGTTATGAATAACTTAACATATAAGAAAGCGATTTCACAGCTAGTGGATAACCTGCAATCAGGGCATACCTTGGCGGATTCAATGGCTGAAACGGAAATGTTTCCCAATATGGTCATCCAAATGGTATTAGTTGGCGAATCGTCTGGGTCTTTATCAAACATGCTCAATCATGTTAATCGGTACTATTCTGAAGAAGTTAATGATATAGTTGATAATCTGAGTAATATCATCGAGCCACTGATTATTATTGTGCTCGGTATTATTATCGGTAGCTTTGTTGTTGCCATGTATTTGCCCATCTTTAAACTGGGATCGGTTTATTAGCATACAAATGGACTAAGATGCAACTGAAAAACGGATTTACATTGATTGAACTCTTAATCGCTATCGTGGTAGTAGTGATATTGTCGGCCGTGGCTGTCAATTCATATAGCCGCTATGTACTAAAAAGCAGACGCTCTGATGCAATCAATGCGCTATTATCCATCTCACAAGCAGAAGAGAGATACCGTGCCACCAACACATCCTATGGCACGCTTAGCCAAGTATGGCCTAGTACCACAACACCGCAAGGATATTATAATTTATCATCATCTAGTGTCAGTGCAACCAGCTATACGCTAACGGCTGCTGCAGTTGGCAGTCAAGCGAATGATACGGAAAATGGCACAGCCTGTAGTTCATTGGTACTCAGTGTGTCTAATGGTACAGTGACGAATACTCCCGCTGCTTGTTGGCCATCATAGGAATATTAAATGCCAGAAATAACAACCATTGCTTACAAAGTTAAAGATAAAATAGAGCTCAATCGTTCTTATATGCCATTTATTAAAGATGGTGGCGGTCTTTTCATTCCAACATCGAAAACATTTTCCTTAGGTGAAAAAATTCAAGTCAATTTACAATTGCCCGATCATGCTGAAAGCTTTAATGTAGAAGGTAAAGTCATATGGATTACACCGACACGTCCGCTGCATTTGGCATTACCTGGGATCGGTATACAGTTCATCAGCGACAATGCTAAAACGGTATTAAATTATATTCATAATGCCTTAGATGCCAATTTAGAAATAGGAGGTTACACCTATTGGCTAGAGGATGATATGAAAAAGTAACCTGCTTTATCTTATAATGGATGAGAGTTTATGTATTATGATTTTTATCAGCTAAAGGAAAATCCCTTTAATATGACGGCCGACCCTGATTTTTTTTATGGGACACAAAGTCATTTGACTGCCATTTCAAACTTAATTTACGGCATTGAATACCGTAAAGGTATTCTCGTTCTGACAGGAGAAATTGGCACAGGAAAAACAACATTGTGCCGAAAATTACTAAGCGAATCAAAGAAAGAAACGAAATTCGCCTTTATTTTAAATCCAAAGTTTTCTGAATTACAATTGTTGCAAATGATTATCCATGATCTTGGCATTAATGTATCCAGTAAAAATAAATTTGATTTAATCAAAGCATTAAATGATTTTTTAATTTTTGCAGCTAACAATAATAATAATGTCGTTTTAATTATTGATGAAGCGCAGAATTTAAGCATTAGTCAGTTAGAACAAATCCGATTATTATCAAACTTGGAAACGGAAAAAGATAAATTACTGCAAATTATCTTAGTTGGTCAGCCAGAACTCCTAAAGAAATTGCAATTGTCCGCGCTTTGTCAGTTACGCCAACGCATCGCCATTTATTATCATATCGAGCCTTTGGGTAAGTTCGATATTAAACATTATATCGTTCATCGTATTGAAAAAGCGAAACAGCAGCTGATTGCAAAAAATAATATTGATTTTACTGACTGTGCGATTGATTCAATCTATCAATATACAAGGGGGTCGCCAAGAACAATTAATATTTTATGTGATAGAGTATTATTAGCAGCTTATGTCGCAGAAACATATCAGATTAATAAATCGATTGTGGAAAATTGTGTTAAGGAGGTATTATATTTTGAGCGTCATCTATAATGCGTTGAAAAAAACTCAAGAAACTCGTGAGGAGCAGCAAAAAATCCCTCCCAAAAAGAGTGTGCTGCTTTTTTCTAACCTAGTTGATATAAAAAGAAAATGGATACAATTAATCATGTGCTTTGCAATTGCAATCATCATCGCCATGATGGTATACACTTTCAAGTATTCACTGACTTCTGCAAAATCACTACCAGCAAATACCGTGACCTCTGAAAAATTAACACTAACTGGTATCTTGATTTCAGAGAAAACAAAAATTGCCATGATTAACAAACAAACGTATTCACTTGGCGATACCATACAGGGGAAAAAAATCGTCAGCATTCATTTAAATGGCATTAGACTACAAGATGGAAATAATATCGAAGAGCTTCCTCTTCGCACCTAATAACTCTTTATTCATAAGGCTTGTATATTGAGAGAGGGACCGCTATGAAAAGTAATTTACTGATTTTATTGATAATAATAACAATCCTATCAGGTTGTTTCAAAAAACCATGTTGGAGCTTCGATCAAGACCCAACTCAGTGTGGTTATATGTACTATAAAGATGATAGAGGTACGATAAAACCTCATGGTTATTGCCCAAAACCCATTCATTGTGATGATCAATACCATTATGATGATAAGTTTTATCATGACGGTGCAGCAAGCTATGATACCTATCAAGTGATAAATGGATGTCGGTCTTGCAATTATCCTTATCTGAGGAATAGACCATGGATAGTCTACAAAGAACCATACCTGCAATAGATTGATTTCTTAAAGCCGTTATGATGACCACAATAACTGTTTTGGTCACAACCCGAGCGAGCATATCTGGTTACCATGTTGAAAAAAATACGTCAATCGCTACAATGTGAAGATAGTGATATTTAAATTAGATTAAAAAACAAACAATCAGGCAATTCTCATACTATAACTGTATTTATTTTAAGCATAATTTAAATTTTTATGCGAATTGTTAGCATTTAGCTCTTGTTTTTGTATATGATGGTACGAATAATTTAGGATACTTTGTTGGGGGATGCGCTTTGCTAACCTAACATACTGGGGTCTACCTCCAGCTATAAGAAATAGAAAAGAAGCGGTTTAGCATTATAATAACGAGGAGTAATGCATGGCCAGATATATTAAGTTTAAAGAAGCAGAGCATTCAACGCGAGAAACACCTCAAGAAACAAGCTTCAAAGGCTTTAAGACTGCATTGGACTTGCTATACTATGGGATTGAGCTTGTTATCCTTGTCGTATACAAATTGAAAAACAGTAACTTAATCAAACAGACATCCCATTTACCTCTCATTTCACACGCACTCGGTTATATGGGTGCCGCCTTGCAAGTGCTGCAACTTAGTGTCATCAAAAATATTAATGCGCAAACCATTGCTGATGCATTATTTAATTTGATTATTTTTGCCTTCGAACAAGTTAATTCATTCGCCTCTGGGATCATATCAAGTCTATGGAACTTAGCTCGTCAATTACCTTATTTTATTGCGATGTTCTGGTATCAAGATCCCGCCAAAAAAGAAAAGTTGTTTACCATAGTAATGAAAAATTCAATATCCACTATTTTAAGCAGCCTTGTGGCTTTACTCCTCGTAGGGGTAGGCATCATTACCGCACCTGAAGTGGCGGTTCCGGTTATCGTTGTTGCAACAACCTTGACATTGCTGCCTGTCATCAAAGATGTGGTTAAAAAAGCAGTCATTCCTGCAGTCAAAACCATCATTAAAGAAACCGTCCCGCCATTAATCAAAAGCTTGATGGGCAATGAGTTATATCGCATCGTTACAAAATCCGTAAAGACCGTTTTTTCTTATTTCAAGACGCTTATTTTTGGGGATACAGCCAAGTTTAAAGGCAATACAAAATACATTCAGCATTTAACGAAAGAACCAGAGCCATTTTCCTATATCACTCTTCCTTTAGTGCCAAGGCAAAGCAAATCAGCTAAACCGAAATTACATTACACACTGTCATTTGAGGGTGTGTCTGCTAAAAGAACCGCTATAGAACAATCCGTCGTGGTCCCTCTCGAAAAACCCAATGAGCCATTTGATTATTTCAAGTATCTCGTAAAAGATAAAAGACCGTTATCCGCACTTTTAAAAGATATTGCATTTCACAAAAAACAACTTGAACAAGTCATGGACACCGAACATTCATTTTTTGATCGTGCGCAATATGAAAAACGCGCTGACAAAGTTCATGTGCTCGGATTGTTTGAATCATTCTTATTGCAGTGGCAACAATTTTCCAATATGGAAGCAAATAATACGATCCAAAAAGCATTCATCCTTGAAGAAAAAAATGGTGGATTAATCAGTATTCCATTCGTTGATTTAGTAAAAGACCGAGATAAAATCATTAAGGCCTTTCATGATTACATACTCAAACATTATAGCACTGCGCTCTATTCCTTACTTCATCGCGGTAAAGTTGAAACCTTAATTAAAGAAGGGTATGCGTGGATGAAGCGGCCAACCTTTGAAGAGATTCAAAAACGTCTTGATGATTATCTTGATGAATACATCAAGAAACACGATAAACAATCAGAAACCATTTTATTCTTGTTGAGCTTATTACAACAAACTCATCATTTGTTATATGATCAAACACAACAAGCATCATGCAACATCAATGGGTTAATATTAACGCGTGATGAGTTGATTAACTCCAGTAAAAAACAAGACTTGCATGAAAAAATTGAAGGCTTCGCTGTGCACCACTACCCAGCATTTTCATCTTCTTATGAGAGCCGCGGTACACAGTACGCTATTTTTCAAGCTATTCTTAGATATATCGATTTTTACGAACCAAGTCCTGCAGCGTTGGAAATCTCGAGCAATCATTTTCTTCCATGATGCTGGTGGACATGTTATAACAAATATTCCAATTTCTAAGGAAGGAGTATTGATGTATGACATATCGCCCATTGACTCTCGCATTGTTAAGTGTGGGGTTCTTATCGCTGCAAACACAAGCCGCGCCATCCACTGCTCGCGTGATTGTGCTGCCCGCCTGCTTAACACAATCCGTATCTGTGCCTTATACAATGTTAGCAACAGATAAAACTTTAAATTTACTTGCAGTAGATGATGACGTGTTACCTGCATTTGCTGATGCGAAACATCAGACCAGCACGCCGTGTGGTGGGTTCATGGATGTGACTGAAGAATGGCACACATTCCAAAAGCAGCATGCTTTAGTATCCGGCAAACAAGCAAAAACATTTCTTAAATCATTTCACATGGAAGCAGAGAGTCCTGCGATCGCTCCAAACGATTATCAAATTCGTTATCAAACGATTGTGACAAAACTGCTTGGCACCACTGATCCAAATCGCATGTGGTCCGATCTCAAAACCTTATCTAACTTTAAAAACCGCAACGCACGTTCAGACTATGGCGTACAAGCAGCCGACTGGATTAAAACTCAAGTCGCTGATATGGCAAAAAGCTATGGACGTGATGATGTTTCCATTCGTTTAGTGGCAACACCCGGCTATAAACAACCTTCTGTGGTTGCAAAAATTGGCACATCCAATGAGGCGGGTATTGTGATTGGTGCCCATATGGACACAACCTCCTATTTCTCCGAAAGACAACCCGGAGCGGATGATGATGGCAGCGGTTCAGTGACCGTCCTTGAAGTCGTGCGTACATTATTGGCAAGTGATGTGCATTTCAATAAACCGATTTATGCCATTTGGTATGCTGCCGAAGAAGCAGGATTGGTTGGCTCTAAATACGTAGTGCAAGACTTCCAACAGAAAAAAATCCCTGTTTCTGAAGTGTTGCATTTAGACATGACGGGCTTTCCTGATTCACAAGATCCCAATGCAATCTGGTTAATTACGGATTATGTGCACGCCGATTTAACCAATTACATGAAACAACTCATTAACACTTACGTGAAACAACCCATTGGCATCACGAAATGTGGTTATGCCTGTAGCGATCATGCTTCTTGGACTAAAGCTGGATTTAAAGCAGTGATTCCAACTGAAAGTGCATTTGAGCGTATGAATCATGATATTCATTCTGCAAACGATACCATGGATAAATTATCGCTAAAACACATGAGCGATTATTCAAAATTAGGTATTGCATTTGTGGCGGAATTAGCAGAGCCTGTGGGTTAACGGATCGACACAAATTTTGCTGAAAAATCCTATTTCAACAAGAACTCGTCCCCTCTCCACCAGCGCTTTTTGCTGGGGGAGAGGGTGAGGGAGAGGGGGTTAATACATTTAGAATTTCTTGCAAAACACCATCAGTATTCTGCAAAACATCATTATTCCAAAACCGTAATACATTATAGCCCCGATCAATTAAATAATTAGTTCGCTTCATATCATACTGAATAGCATCCATGTGTTGACTACCGTCAAGCTCAATAATCAATTTATGCTCAATACAAATAAAATCTACAATATAATTACCTATAATGTATTGCCTTTTGAATTTATATCCATTAAAACGTTTCGCACGTAAAAAATACCATAAGCGTTGCTCAGTATCAGTACTATCCTTTCTTAATTTTCGTGCACGCACAAGCAAATGATTGTCCATTTTTTAAAACCCCCTCTCCCTCACCCTCTCCCCCAGCAAAAAGCGCTGGTGGAGAGGGGACGAGTTCTTGTTGAAATAGTATTTTTTTGTAAAATTCGTGTCGATCCGTCAGACCTGTGGATTAAGAGAGGATGATGAGGGGTATGGACCTCTTATCTTATTTATTTACAACTCACATTAAATTCTTGCACCATCTTTTTTAATTCTGCTATCGTTAATTGTGTTTTTCCAGCTTGCGTGTTCTTAACGATGATGCGATTAAAACACATTTCACGATCACCTTGATCAGAAATATCCTCAGCATGATTAATTTTTTCCATTTCAATGCGATTCAATTTAGGAGATAACGTTAAATCAACTGAGTAAATGGCTTTTGCAACACAACAAATTGCACAAGACGCTAAATTGTCATATGGTTTTAGTTTTGTAGTTTGATTGTTACCCAGTTGATATAAATCATAAGGGGTTAAATTGACACTATAAGTTAAGTGATTACCTTGCAAAGCAACATCGTCAATGCCGCCATTACAACGATCACCGCCTGCTACATACTGCATTGTAACCGAGTCATGATTTTCTCGTTTCACTAAACTAATACTGCTAAACATACCAGTGCCACCACCATTACTCAGACTATAAATCCAAAAATGACCATTGCCTGCAGCAAATGATTTGTAATAATCAGAGCCATGCTCATATTCTTGCTTGCCCTTCCAAGCAGTGCCAATAAACCCATCACGAATTAAATCAGGATACCCTTCTGTTTTAACAAGATGATCGTGATGCATACCACACGTTTTCAAATTGATTGTTCTATTTACTCCCTCACTGAGTGAAGTGAAGCAACGTGCATCAATGGGTGCGCCCATATAAAACAAATCAGGTGATGTCAGAATTTGAGAAAAAGCAGGTTGAGCAAGGAAGGTCATTGTGATAGCTAATAGGATGAGATGAGCAGATTTCATGCTGGGTTCCCTCGTGTTGTGGTGTGAGATAAGCATATAGAACTCTTGCAGTGTAGTAAACATTTCCCTAAAATGCATGACACCTTCAAACTTATTCTCAGATAATCATTATGTTATTGACCCAAATTTTATTACTCATCACCGCCTATCTCCTTGGTTCCATCTCAAGTGCCATTATTGTGTGCAAATTAGCTGGCCTGCCTGACCCGCGCACTAGCGGTTCGAATAATCCAGGTGCAACGAATGTGTTACGCATTGGCGGCAAATACGCCGCAGCCGGTGTGTTGTTAGGTGATGCGGCAAAAGGGTTCATACCTGTGCTCATCGCTCGCTTTCTGAATCTGGATGAGATGACGCAAGCGCTTGTCCTCTTAAGTGCTGTCATTGGCCATTTGTATCCCATTTTTTTTAAGTTTCAAGGCGGCAAGGGGGTAGCAACTACGCTAGGCGGGTTGTTTGCATTCTCTTGGATATTAGCAACGCTCTGGTCTGCCACTTGGTTAATCGTTGCCTTGATTTTTCGATATTCTTCACTCAGTGCATTGGTAGCAACGATTTTGCTACCCTTTTTTGCTTGGTTTGTGTTGCATAATAGCGCTGTGACCATGATCTTAATCGTATTGGCTATACTTGTCATTTATCGGCATCGAAGTAATATTCAAAAATTGATAGCAGGACACGAGAAGAAATTAGGTCAATAGTAGGGTGTTAGACGCGTTTTTTGCGTCGTAATCCACCAAATATTTAGCGGTATAAATAAAATGAAAATTGATGTTTGGTGGATTACGACGCAAAAAACGCGTCTAATCCACCCTACGATAATCCATTCGAATAATTTGGGGTCAGGCCCAAACTAGCTAAATTTCATCTAACGGCCAACGTGGCCTAACATCCACACTTAAATCATCGCGCTCACCTGCAAGTAAGCGCTTTGCACCAGCGTATGCAATCATTGCACCATTATCGGTACAAAAAATAGGGGATGGAAAATAACACTGACACTTCTCTGCCTCACACAATTCTTTTAACTTTTCTCGTAATGCTACATTGGCGCCGACGCCTCCTGCAATGACTAAGGAGCGATACTTTGTTTGTAATAAAGCGCGTTTCGTTTTGATGGTCAAGGTATCGACGATCGCTTTTTGAAACGCATAAGCAATATCTGCTTTAGTTTGTGCATCCAATTGATGATCTTGTACCGTACGTAATGCGTAAGTTTTTAAGCCACTGAAACTAAAATCAAGCCCGGCGCGATCCACCATGGGTCTTGGAAAGTGAAAACGTGAAGGATTGCCGTCTTTTGCTAATGCTGCAAGTTGTGCACCACCCGGGTAGGCAAGACCCAATAATTTTGCCGTTTTATCGAAAGCTTCCCCTACTGCATCATCTAAGGTTTCACCCAAAATCGCATAGTCGCCAAGCGCTTTGACATCAACTAACTCCGTATGACCGCCCGATACCAATAAAGCCAAAAAGGGGAAAGTGGGCGTTGCGTCTTTTTCAAGGAAAGCCGCCAATAAGTGCCCTTCTAGATGATGCACACCAATTGCAGGCACATTTAAGCTAAACGCTAAGGACCTGCCAAACATGGCGCCGACCAAAAGTGCGCCAATCAAGCCTGGCCCTTTGGTGTACGCAATGCCATCAATGTCGCGCAAAGTGAGGCTGGCCGCTTTTAGCGTTTGCTTAAGTAAAGGGATCAGTTTACCCACATGATCACGGGATGCAAGCTCAGGGACCACCCCGCCAAAAGGCGCATGTAAATCGATTTGACTATAGATTTGATGCGCTAAAAGTCCATGATTTGTATTATAAATGGCGATTCCTGTCTCATCGCAGGATGTTTCTATGCCTAAAACGTTCATGACCCCTCGGTTCGCTTTGCTTAATAATTTGCCTGAAATTATTGCATATTATTGAAGCAGCTGCTATAGCAATCTTGCTTGCATTTCGGCTGAGATGTCATTAGAATTGGGGCTTCTTTTAATAACCACCAAGGTAATGTGTTGAATTATGCCAACAGTACGAGTCAGAGATAATGAAAATTTCGAGTTAAGTTTGCGTCGTTTCAAACGTCTTTGTGAGAAGGCAGGCATTTTGGCCGACTTAAGACGTCACGAGTTCTATGAAAAACCGACCTGGAAGCGCAAACGCAAAAAAGCAGCCGCCGTTAAACGTTATCAAAAGAAATTGTTACGTGAAAAAATGGCAATGGAACGTGATCGTCAACCTATTGGCACCACACGTCGATCTGAAGATTAAACATCTATTTTTATATGAGTGAGTGAGCATGACATCCCCAATCAAGGATAGTATCACTGAAGACATGAAAACTGCGATGCGTGCCCAAGATAAAAGCACGCTCGCGATTATCCGTCTCATACTGGCTGCGCTAAAGCAAAGAGAAGTCGATGAGCGGATTGTGCTCTCTGATGAACAAGTCATCGCCACACTCAACAAAATGATCAAGCAGCGACGCGAATCGATTGTGCAATATGAAGCCGGCAATCGTCCTGATCTTGTCCAGCAAGAAAACTTTGAAATCAGCGTGATTCAAAGATACTTACCTGCACAACTATCAGAAGCTGAAGTGACATCTGCCATTGATGCTGCCTTCCAAGAAACAGGCGCTACCTCTGCTAAAGACATGGGCAAACTCATGAGCGCTTTAAAAACCAAACTCCAAGGCAAAGCGGATATGACGAAAGTGAGCGCTTTGGTGAAGGCGAGATTGGGGTAGGCATCGTCGTCAACAAGAACTATAGTAGGGTGGATTAGGTGCGTTTTTTGCACCGTAATCCACCAAATTAAAAAATATCATTATTATTTTTGGTGGATTACGGCAAAAAGCGCCTAATCCACCCTACTATATCCTTAGTTCTTGCATCGACGGCACATTCACCACCGGATCCACATCCTGATTATAATCCACCTCACTGAACCCAAAACCAAATAAGTGATAGAACTCATTGCGATAACCTTCAATGTCAGTCATTGTAGCTAAATTGTCAGTGGTAATAGCGGGCCATGCTGCTTCAATATTATCTTGAATGTCTTTCGCCATTTCTTTGTCATCTATCCTAATCAATCCTTCCACGTCTAAGGGTAATGGATGACTGCTAGCCAGATAATCATGAAATAAACGATACATTTGTTCGATGCAGCCTTCATGGACACCTTTTTCTTTCATGAATTTGAACAGCAGTGCAATGTAGAGTGGGACAACTGGAATCGCAGCGCTTGCTTGGGTGACCACAGCTTTTGCCACCACAATACGCGCATCGCCATGATGGGCCGATAATTCCGCACGAAGATCGCTTGCTGCCTGATGCAAATCCGCTTTCGCAAACCCTATTGTGCCATTCTTATAGATCGCATGAGTGAGTCTTGGGCCTAAATATGAAAACGCGATTGTCTTCACACCGTCTGCAAGCACGCCCGCCTTGTCAAAAGCATGTATCCATCGTTTCCAATCATCTCCTCCCATCACAGCAACAGTATTCGCAACATCTTCATCGGCTGCAGGTGGAATTTGCACGGATTTAACTTCACCTTTAAACGCATCTACCGTTTTACCTGAAAACGTTTGTCCAATTGGTTTTAATACCGATTGATGGATTTGTAAAGTCTCAGGGTGCACACGACGAGGGGATGCAAGACTATATATTATAAGATCAATTTGACCTAAGTCTCGTTTGATCAGGTTTGCAGTCTCTTCTTTAATGACATCAGAAAATGCATCGCCATTAATCGTTTTGGCATATAATCCTTGTGCATGAGCTTTCTTCTCAAAGGCAGCAGTATTATAAAACCCTGGCGATGCTGTTCGATTATTTTCTGCTGCTTTTTCAAAACACACGCCAATTGTACTTGCTTTTCCGGAAAAAGCAGTGATGATACGACTTGCAAGACCATAGCCCGTCGATGAACCAATAACTAACACTCGTTTAGGAATAGCCGACAATAATGATTGATGTAAGGCATAATCAATTTGTTTTTGCACAGCCACATCACATCCAAAAGGGTGAGCGGCTGTACAAATAAAGCCACGAATTTTCGGTTGAATAATCATCTTTTTTCCTTAGTTCAGCAAGCAAAACCATTACTAATATCATAAAACCTGATGCGATGACGAGAACTATTAGAGAAAAAGTAACGCTGACTGTGGATAAAGCGTGCTTGACTCAGTAATTTCCCTAATAGTTTTATGCAGTTATCAATGCTACTTTTAAATTTGCAAATTGTTAACAATTGGAAGGAAATTGTCATGAAGAAAAAACGTAAAGCAGTAAAAAAGAGTGCGGCAAAAGTAGGAAAGACACGCAGAAGAAAGAGCGTGAAATCTGCAAAGTCTGCTGGCAAAACAACGAAACGAACCACTAAGGGAAGAAAGACAGCAAAACGTAAAGGCGCGAAAAAGGCTAAAGCAAGCCCAGCTCGTAAACGCCGTAAACGTAAAGCTAAAAAAGCTGCTTAAGCTTTTTTCACCAAAAAGCCGTATGTCATCCATACGGCTTTTTCATTTCTGTCACCAGAATAACTTGTCAAACACAGCAAAGTTATATATTGTGTAGCAGATGCAAAAACGATGTCTGATATTAACAGCTTGATTTTTATATTATTTTAAAAGATGAATACCAACTTAACCATTCTTTGCGTGATTCCAAGCCGCTTGCAATCAACGCGCCTTGCACGTAAGCCTCTCTTGCCGATTCAAGGTAAACCCATGATTCAGTGGGTTTATGAACGTGCACGTTTGTCACCACTCTTAACACATTTGGTGGTTGCAACTGATAGTGAGGAAATTGCAACAGTCATCAAAGAGATCGGAGGCGAGACGCTTTTAACTGATCCTGCTATTGAATCAGGATCAAAACGTGCAGCCTACGTGGCAACGCTTTACCCAAATGCAGATGTGGTCATCAACTTGCAAGGTGATGAACCGTTTATTACACCATCCATGCTTGAAACATTACTGCAACCTTACTTAAATGGTGAGCATCCTGAAATGAGCACACTTGCGTATCCCTTAACAAAAGAAAAATATACGGATCCAGGGGTCGTCAAAGTCATTACCGATATTCATCACAATGCAATTTATTTTTCGCGCGCCCCCATACCCTATTATCGCGTTGATACGAACGCACCCGTTTATAATCACATGGGACTTTATGCTTTTCGGCGCGACTTTTTGTTACATTATGCAAACTTACCACAAACACCGCTCGATAAAGCAGAATCGCTTGAACAATTGCGTGTGATCGAACATGGCTTTCGTATTCGAGTCATGCTGACACATGAGAAAACGCTTGAGGTGAATACTCAAGAAGAATATGAAACCGCGCAAAATTTTGAAGACAGTAATAGGTGATATCGTGACAGAAAAATTACGCAATATTGCAATCATTGCCCATGTCGACCATGGCAAAACAACCCTTGTTGATAAACTTTTGCAACAAACTCAAAGCTTATCAAAGAAAGTTTCGAATACTGAACGCATCATGGACAGCAATGATTTAGAGCGAGAACGCGGTATTACCATTTTGGCGAAAAACACCGCCATTAAATGGCGCGATTATCGTATTAATATTGTTGATACACCTGGACATGCCGATTTTGGTGGTGAAGTCGAACGTATTTTAGCGATGGTCGATTCAGTATTATTATTGGTTGATGCAGTCGATGGCCCTATGCCGCAAACGCGCTTTGTGACCCAAAAAGCATTTGCACGCGGCTTAAATCCCATTGTGGTCATTAATAAAGTGGATAGACCAGGCGCGCGTCCTGATTGGGTCGTTGATCAAGTCTTTGACCTCTTTGTTAATCTGGGCGCAACCGATGCGCAGTTGGATTTTCCGATTGTCTATACCTCCGCATTACTAGGCTATGCCACACTTGATTTGAACCAAGACAGTCAAGACATGACCTCTCTGTTTGAAACCATCGTAAAACACGTACCGGCCCCCAAGGTCGATCCTGATGGTCCATTTCAAATGCAAATTACCACCTTAGATTATTCCAGTTACGTTGGCATGATCGGCATTGGACGCATCACACGAGGCCATGCAAAAACCAATATGCCAGTCACTGTGATGGATGCAGAAGCTCATACGCGTCCTGGGCGAATTTTACAAGTCCTCGAATATTTAGGATTAGAACGCAGCGAAGTCCCGATTGCTTATGCAGGTGACATTATTGCCATCACCGGTATCGATGCACTGAAAATTTCAGATACGTTGTGTGACCCCGCTTGCGTTGAAGCCTTGCCAGCATTAAGTGTGGATGAACCAACAGTCAGCATGACTTTCCAAGTCAATACGTCGCCTTTTGCCGGTCGTGATGGCAAATACGTGACGAGTCGTAAATTGCGCGAACGTTTAGAACAAGAATTATTGCACAATGTGGCATTGCGTGTAGAAGACACCAGCGACCCTGATAAATTCAAAGTCTCAGGACGAGGTGAACTGCATTTATCCATCTTAATCGAAAACATGCGCCGCGAAGGTTATGAATTAGCCGTCTCGCGCCCAGAAGTCATCACTAAACTCGTTGATGGCGATATGCAAGAACCGTATGAAACCTTAGCAATCGATGTACCGAGCGAGTATCAAGGCACCATCATGGAAAAACTTGGCTCAAGACGTGGTGATTTAAAAAACATGGTGGCAGATGATAAAGGGCGTGTACGCCTTGATTATGTCATTCCATCACGTGCGTTAATTGGCTTTCATACCGAATTTCTAACCTTGACCTCAGGCACAGGCATCATGCACCACGTGTTCAGTCATTATGGTTCGATGGCAAAAGGTGAAATACCCAGTCGACAAAATGGCGTCATGATCTCAAATCTTCAAGGTGTGGCGCTCGCTTATGCTTTATTTAATTTGCAGGAACGTGGCCGCATGTTGATTAGCCCGCAAACAGAAGTGTATGAAGGGATGGTGGTCGGTATTCACTCGCGCGATAACGATTTGGTGGTGAATGTGTGCAAAGCCAAGCAACTCACTAACATTCGTGCAGCGGGTTCTGATGAAAATATTATTCTGACCCCACCCATTTTGTTTTCACTAGAGCAAGCACTCGAATTCATTGAAGATGATGAATTGGTTGAAGTCACTCCAAGTGCAATACGTATTCGTAAACGCTTTTTGAAAGAGCATGAACGCAAACGCAGTGGTAAGACTTAATACATTGGAGCAACTGCATCAGACATGTCCGTTCGTCATTATGAACGAAAGATTTGGTAGGGTGGATTAGGCGCGCTTTTTGCGCCGTAATCCACCAAGCTGAGCTTATGTGGCAATAATTGGTGGATTACGGCGCAAAAAGCGCGCCTAATCCACCCTACTACATTCTGCCCAAAATTTTATTTAGTCAACAACGCTAGTGCAAAGTAACACTTAAGCCTGCTTAATCATTTTGATCAACTCAGCTTCGCTCACGCGACCTGGTACATATTGCACTTTGTCAGTCGATTTTGCATCGGTTTTACCCACAAAGACCGCAGGTGTACCGAGTAAATTCAGTTCATCACGCAGTTTCATGTTGGCTTGTAACTGTTTAGTAATGCTATCCGATTGCATGTCTTTCTTGAGTTGATCCACATTCACGCCAGATGATTTCGCGAATCCAAAAATAACAGTTTCAGATAACGGTTGATTAGAACTCATCAGTTTATGGTGAAGTTCATTGTATTTGCCTTGCTTATTAGCGGCGAGCGCAGCGCGTGCTGCTAATTCAGACATTGGCCCACGAATGGGTAATTCTTTGTAAACGACGCGCACATCAGGATTGGTTTTAATGATTTTATCCAATGTGGGTGACATAGCAACACAATGCGGACATTGATAATCAAAGAATTCAACGATAGTGATTTTACCATTTGTATTACCGGCAACAGGATCATTTGTTGCCTTAAATAAAGCTTGTGCATAATTTCCAGCAGTCTTTTCAGTTTGCTTAATAATGTTTTGTGTTTGCTCCATTTCTTTTTTTTGTAAAGTTTGCATTGCTTCAATTAATACTTCTGGTTTTTTAACTAAATAATCATGTACTATGCTTTCAATACGCGCACGTTCAGCATCAGTTATAGTCGCTTGTGTGGTTGTTGTTTTGGTATCAGCAAACGCTACTTGTGTTAATAACACTAAAGGAGAAAGTGTCATAAGACATGATCGGATTGTTTTTTTCATGAATAAGCCCTATTTAAATTAAATGTAAAGAACACCATCATAACAAAGTTAAAAAAAGAGATAAAGGAAAGGTGACAACCTTTTGATTAATATAAATTTCAGAGGTGAGTATGCATCATACCCATAACCCCATTATCATCGATAACCAAACAATTGATATCGTCAAGCTCAAAAATAAATATGAACCGTTACCTGATTGGCCTAAAGTGTTACTGCAGATCATACAAGGCGTTGCATCGGGCACATTCATTCCATCCATATTGGCATATGCAACATTTTTTACTCCTTTCCATATTGCTTTTGCTACAGTAGGTGCATTTTTTGGTATCACGGTAGGTGCTTCATTACTTGGCATGGGTTTGCTTATTTTCCTTCCTGCACTCTTGTTTGGCATCATACTTGGGTCTAAAGCATACAAAGCACATCTAGAAAATCAAAAAATGATTGCAGCAAAAGAAAAGGATTTTCTAAATACCTTAGCTCACTCTGCCAATGAGTTAACATTAATTATCCAACGCGCAAGAGCGAATTTTGATAAATTATTAGCACATGAGAAAACAGTTACTGACGATGTTTTGGAATTAGTCCCTTATATTAAACAATTACAAGACTCGCTGGGTATTGTAATTATTGATTTTAATTCAGAGCAATATACGCCTCTTATCGATTGCTATAAAACATATGCAATAAACAAAATTAATAAATTAATTACACAGCATAATGATGATTTCGTGCCCTTTAAATCAAAAGACCATGATAAGGTCTATCGAAACACCAAAGAAATCCTTGAGCTTTATGATCATTTAACGCAATTAGGATTTAAAGAAAATCATAAACAGGAATATCGTCATACAAGCAAATATCAAAAGACACTCAAAGAAAATTCGTATGCTTTGAGCAAAGCCAAAGAGAATGCTTCTGGATATTCCAATATAAAAAAACACGAGCCCTATGGTGAAAATCGAGCTTCATTTTTTAATGCAATTCATGAACGATATCAAAGTCAAGGCGGATGGGCTGCTACAGCATTATTATTTAATAAGTCAGCTACCCGTGCGCAAACTTGGTTAAGTGGCGCAACAATGATTGCCGCAATATGCATGCTTCCTATCTTTGTGACAAACCCTGTTGGCTTATCGTTATTTGCAGCAATCATCACAATCAGCGTTCTCGCAGTGGCAGTTGGCACACTGGCTACTTATGTGAATTACAAAATTAATAGAGATCAACAGAAAAAAACCAATGCACTTAATCATGATGTTGAGCTGATAAAGAATGTGAAGGAAGTTGACAAACGAATGCAGAGAAATAAAAATAGGCAGTTGCAAGAGAATAAGAGCGCTTCATTAAAACATGATGATGGTTTGTTGTTGGAGAATACGCAACATGGGTCTTGCTCAAAACAAAATTTTAACAAAGTGATTGGGTTGGGTGTCACAACGTTTGAAATGCATAGAAAGAACAAATTAGCGCGAACTTATTCTGAGCCTTGTCCACGGAATAACTTTCCCCCATCAAGGACGTTTTTGAATAAATAAAATTAGCCCGTGTTCCCTTCCCCCATCAGGGGGAAGGTGGCCGTAAGGCCGGATGGGGGGATAATAATACAATCTAAAATAAAAAATCGAATATAAAAAAATCTTATTTATTTCAACAATAACTCTTCCTACCTAATATTTTCGATCCCCCCATCCGGCCTACGGCCACCTTCCCCCTGATGGGGGAAGGGAACACGGGCTAATTTTTGATTTATCCAACAACGTTCAAGGGGAAGAGAAAACTGGTTAAATCAAAGCGGCAACGTAAACCTAAACACAGCGCCTCCGCCTTTGCGATTTTCTGCCCATATTTTTCCACCATGTGCAGTAATAATTTTCTGGCAGATCGCAAGACCTAAGCCTAAACCTCTTTCGGCTGTTAACATTCTGCCTCGATAGTATTTCTCAAATAATTTTTTGATTTCATCTTCAACAATACCTGGGCCATGATCTTCTATGCTGATTAATACATTTTTATTCTGTTCATCTAATGTTACGATGATCTCAATCGGTGAGCCAGATGGCGTAAATTTAACTGCATTATCTATCAAATTAAGTAATGCTTCTTGAATGAGTGTTGGATCAAAAGGAATATCAGGTAAATTTGGCGGAATAATGATGGTGACTTTGCGATCATATAGTTTTTTACTCGATGTTTTAACCACCGTATTGATGACATCCGTTAGGGAAAGAAGTTGCTTTTTTAATTTTACCGATTCCGTCTCTAAGTAAGTAATTTGTAATAAATTATTAATTAACCGGCTCAGTTGTTCAATTTCAAAATAAATATTTTTACCAAGAGCAATAACTTTATCGCGAGTCAACTTCTGTCCCATCTCGGCTAAAAGACTCGCGGAGCCAAGCACTGCAACAAGAGGCGTGCGCAAATCATGAGAAACCGATTGCAATAAGACACTGCGAACATGATCAACTGTGTTTTGCAATGCTGATTGCGTGTCCATTTCTTGTAATCTATCCACCTCTAATGCCAAAGCGATTTGATTGGCACTTGCTTCTAGCAAACGCATTTCATCAGGACTAAATAGACGTTGCGTTTTAGGTTGAATTCTCAAAACGCCTATGCATGCATTCGGTGTTAATAATGGCATATATAAAGCCGGTGAATATGACAACGTATCCGTACCAAGACCTGCCACTTGACGTAGGTCAAAAACCCACTCTGCAATGCTTTGTTCTTTTTCATCAAGTTTTTTTAAATGTTGTTCGGGCCTGATCTTCAACTCGTTATTTTCATGTAATAAAGTTGTGACCATACTATCAAATAATGTTTCCAAATAATCTAAACCTATGCGCAATAATTTATCTGTGCCACGCGAGCTTGCTAATTGCCGGCTTAAGGTATAAAGTGCGGATGTTTGTTTTGCTATGTATTTAGCTGCTTCCGCTTGTTTACGTGTCATAATCGTTAACTGACTAATGACTTGTGAAACAACCAACATGGTCAACAAGGTAAAAAGCAGTTCAATACTTGGAATGGTGAAACTATAATACGGCGGTATAAAAAAGAAGTCATAGGCAATCACACTCGTGACAGATGCTAAGATAGAAGGCCCTGATTGCCCAAAACGGGCAGTAATAATCACGCCTAATAAATACACCATGATTAAATCACTCGAACTTGCCCAAGGAAAAATAAAGATATTCAATAAGGTTGTGAATGCAACCATGAAAATGGCAAAACAATAAGTTTTCCATGAAAATGATTTTTTAATAGGCAATTTTTCTTCATAACCAATGTCATGACGCATGCCGGTCACAATATAGACATTAATTTCACCACTTTGCCTAAGTATTTCGTCAGCTAAATGCCTTGTAAAAAAATCACGCCAGCGCGTTTTAATATGTTTCCATACCATAATTTGCGTGACATTTTGTTCTCTTGAAAATTGCAGGATTTCTTTCACAACATCCATACCGACTAACACATGAGTGCGCGCGCCTAATTGCTCAGCTAAATGTAAGTTCTTAATCGCGTTATGCCTATTTTCTTCATGTTTTTTAACATTCGGTGTATCAACGTAGACCGCAAGCCATTCAGCCTGTAGACCAGTTGCCATTTGTCTTGCATCACGAATGAGCTTCAGTGATTCGTGATTTGGACCCACGCACACTAATATTTTTTCTTTCGTTGGCCATACGTGTTTAATACCCTGATCTTCCCGATAAAGCAATACTTGTTTACCGACTTGATTGGCAGTGATTCGTAATGCAAGTTCACGCAACGCAATCAAATTGCCTTTACGAAAAAAATACTGGGCTGCAACTTCTGCTTGCGCAGGTATATAGACCTTGCCTTCTTGCAAACGTTTTAATAGCATTTCAGGAGGAAGATCAACAAGTTCAATGGTATCTGCTAATTCCAACATGAAATCAGGTACCGTTTCTTTTATTGGTGCGTTAATAATTTGCGCCACATCATCACTGACACTTTCAATGTGTTGAACGTTTAATGTGGTGTAGACATCAATACCACGATGTAATAATTCTTCAATATCTTGCCAGCGTTTTTTATGACGTGATAGCGGAGCGTTGGTGTGTGCCATTTCATCCATTAAAATCAAATCAGGATGCCGTTTAATTGCTTGCACTAAATCAAATTCCAATAACTCTTTGCCACGATATTCTATTTTGATTTTCGGCAGTATTTCAAAATGCGTTAATAATGAATTAATTTCCGCGCGACCATGTGATTCTGCCACACCGACAACAACATCCAATCCTTTTTGCAGCTCATCTTTTGCATCGTGCAACATCTCATGCGTTTTTCCAACACCAGGAGCTGCTCCCAGATAAATTTTTAATTTACCGCGTTTTTCTTTGCGTTCTTCTTCTTGTACCTGGCGCAGTAATTTGTCTGGATTAGGACGGTCGTCTCTCATGCAAACTCCTTTTGCTTATTTATAGCACATGCCTCACACAAAGGTCCTATATCCGAACACACCCTCTTGACCTTGATTTTGCTCATCCATCGTCACAAACAATTCTGGCAGTTCATCGCGCAAAAAACTTACAAACGATTGATCAGTCACAGGAAATTGTTGCGTTAATACAGTTATTTTTTCCTGAAGAAAAGCTTTTGCTAATTGATAATCTGAGCCTTTTACTACTTGTGTGATGGGTACTTGAGATTGGTCAAAAAAACCAGCGATATCTTGCAAGTGATAGGCTATTATTTCTTTTTTTACTGGTATTTGATATTGGTCAAAATAACCAACAATATCTTGTACTCGCCCCGGTTCTTTTTTGAAATATTTTTTCACTGATTCATACGCATCCCCTACTGCTTTACCGGCAGCCGAAAGTTTCTGAGATACCGCACCAAAAAAACCAGTGTCTGTTTTCTTGGTATCGGTTTGGTGACCTTTGCTAGGCAATGGCAGCTTAGCATAATAGGCTTGACTTGCCGCAATCACTTTATTGCGTAAGTTTTCAAATTCGGCTGAATTTTTTTCTTTATCTCTGATTGGCTCACTGGATGTGGTATTGAATTTCAGATGCAAGCCATCGGTTGTGTAAAAATCAACATCAATGATTTTATCCAATTCAGTTTCATTTTTAAGCGGTATGGTCAACACAGCAAAGCCATGTTGCTCTAATTGACAACCAGAATAAGGATGATCCAATTTATAAAATTCTTGTAATCTGCCGCCACCGCCACCCGCTGTTAATTGGCAACCGTCATTGGGGTCGCAAATCCAATTCAAAAAATGATTATGAGCATTAATTTTTAGAGGAGCGTTGATGTCAAGAACGAGAAGTCCTTTATGCAACATCTCTGTGAATGATCGCGTCTTAAGATCCAACCCCACGAGGTGATTATATTTTTCGCATGTTTCATCGTCAATATATTGTTTGGTATCAGGAGACACCATCTGTTTACCAAGTGTGATGTTGGCTGGATGGTGAGTAATGAGAATAGGATAACGTCCCTCAGCAATTGCTTTATCATATTGTTGCTTAAACCAAATGATTGGATTTTCTTTCGGATCACGTTCTTTATCGAATTGAAATTTTGTAAAATAGTCAATCAATTCAATAAAAAACCGATTGCTGTTGATGAAAAACAATTCCTTTTGGCCAAGAGCGAGAGAATAATCACTTGCTGGCATGTTCCATGCAGATAATTTGTTGCGATGCAATTCTGGTTTTAGAAATTTTTCAATCTGCAGCTCAAAAGTAAATTGACTCGTTGGTAAAAGCCCATGCAACACTTCATTTTTTCCAATGCTCCAGCCAACTTCGGAGGAACCAAATATCTTGTGGGCCATGGCGGACACACCTGGTATATAAGAAGTATCCGCTGTGCGTGCAAGCAAACTGGGTTTGTGGAAATTTTCATCATGATTGCCGAGGACAAAAAAAGACGGTATATCATCGTCATAAATATTATGAAAAGCATCATTAAAATGCGTATCCGTGACAGGATGTGTTGCCCCTGCACTATAAAGATTATCGCCTGCAAATACTCTAAAAAGTGGTTCACCGTCAGTGCTTGCCACTTTTTTCATGAGTGCTGCCACTGCTTTTTGCGACTCATCACCACTGCCTTGGCAACCCGTGACAAAAATACGGACTTTGCCATCTTTAACAAATTCAGGTGGAATATCAAATTGGTAACTGCGTGGGTAAATGTGTTTTAATGCTTCATCAAAATCTTTTTGAGTCAATTTGTTTGCCGCTTCTACAAGCAGAGCACTAGTGTGATGAGAGTCCATTGTTATTCTTCTTTAAATTAATTTGGGTTTGTTAACCCTAGCTACTGTGATTTATGTTTGGAAAGTCGCCGACCCTGACAATTTTCATGGAGTTGGTGCGACCATGCACACCTATTAAATCACCTTTTGTAATAAGTAGCAAATCCCCTAAATTCACAATGTTATGTTTCATGAGTTCTTCAGTGGCGCGTTGATTAATGGCGCGTCGATCAATGGGAGTGGCATCAAACAAAATAGGATAAACGCCTCGATATAACGTCATGCGTCTTAATGTGGTTGCATGTCGACTCAATCCATAAATAGGAATATGTGAATTGATGCGCGACATCAAAAGTGGTGTGGTGCCAGATTCAGTGAGTGCAATAATGGCTTTGATCTCAAGGTGATTTGCGGTAAACATCGTTGCGAGTGCAATCGCTTCATCAACATCATCCACCATATTGTGTTTGACATGGTGCATGGAAACTTCATGCCTATGCTTTTCAGCGCTCAAACAAATGCGATGCATAGCAGCAACTGCTTTATCTGGATAATCACCGACTGCCGTTTCGCCCGATAACATGACCGCATCCGTGCCATCTAATACAGCATTTGCCACATCAGACACTTCTGCGCGTGTGGGTATGGTATTTTTTATCATGGTTTCTAACATTTGCGTTGCAGTGATCACAGGTTTATTAAAATGATTGCCAATTTTAATGATTTTCTTTTGCGCGGCAGGCAAATCAGCATCGCCAATTTCAACACCTAAATCGCCTCTTGCCACCATCAATGCATCGGATACTTGCGTAATGCTTTCGATGTGCTGTAACGCTTCGGCACGTTCAATCTTAGCAATGATTCCGGCATGACCGCCTGCTGCTTTCATTAAGATACGCGCTTCTTTAATGTCATCGGCATGTCTTGGGAAAGAGACAGCAATGTAATCTGCATTCAAACGCACGGCTTCTTTAATGTGTTCTCTGTCTCTGTCAGTTAAAGCGGCAGCGGACAAACCACCGCCTAAACGATTAATGCCTTTGTTATTGGAAAGCTCTCCCCCGACTTCAACCACGCAATGAATGCGCGTCGCTTCAACCTTCGTCACATGAAAAACGATGCGTCCATCATCCAGCAACAATGTATCATTGACTTTGACATCTTGTGGTAATGCCTGATAAGACAATGCCACTTGATGTTGATCACCGGCATTTTCATCCAGTTGAGTATCTAATAAGAATGAATCACCGTTTTGCAAGTGGACTTTATTGTCCTTAAACCGTCCAATACGAATTTTAGGGCCTTGCAAATCGACCAAAATCGCCACAATGATGCCGTGTTTATCAGCAAGGCTGCGTACTTTTTCAATACGTTCTTCATGCAATTTGATTGCACCGTGAGAAAAATTAGCCCTAAAGACACAGGCACCGGCTAAAATGACGCGCTCCAACATCACGGGATCATCTAATGATGGGCCTAAAGTAACGACGATCTTGGTACGACGGTTGACATCATTCATCATGCTTTTGCTTCTTTCTCTTTATGTTGATTCTTTCTCTTTACGTTGAGTACGTTCGTTTAGCGCGAGAATCGCAGGCAGTGGCGTTCCTTCCAGTACGGTCAAAAACGCACCCCCACCCGTTGAAATATAATTTATTTTATCTTCAATATGATAGGTTTCGATTGCAGACAGTGTATCACCACCCCCCGCCACTTTAAATGCTTTACTGTCAGCAATCGCTTTCGCTATGGCTTTAGTACCGTGACTAAATGCTTCAATTTCAAAAGCACCGACTGGCCCATTCCAAAGAATGGTTTTTGCTTTTTTAATAATGGATTGAAATTGTTTAATGGTATCAGGCCCAATATCAAATATTTTCTCATTGTCATCGACTTGAGACACTAAACGCACATAAGATTCGACATGATCAGCCAAACGCTCAGCAACGACCACATCAATGGGTAATGGGATATCAGCCTTACGTTCTTTGGCAGTGACCATCAAACGTTCTGCTTCATCAATTAAGTCAGGTTCATAAAGTGATTTGCCGACCATATACCCTTCAGCGGCAAGAAAAGTATTGGCAATCCCACCACCAATAATGAGGAAATCCACTTTTTTGACTAAAGAATCCAATAAAGATAACTTAGTGGATACTTTAGAACCACCAACTACGGCCACAACTGGCCTCGTGGGTTTTTCCATGATCTTATTTAGCGCAGATAACTCACTTAATAACAGGGGACCTGCGCACACTTCTTTGGCAAAACGGATCACGCCACAGGTTGAGGCTTCCGCACGATGAGCGGTTGCAAAAGCATCCATCACAAACACATCACAGATGGCTGCCATTTTTTTGGATAAGTCGATGGTGTTTCCTGTCTCACCTTGATTAAAACGAACATTTTCAAGTAAGACAATCGATGCATCCCCCATATTGGCATGATCTAACCAACGGTGGATCAAGGGGACATCTTGTTTTAATAAGGTCGATAAGACTCTGGCAACAGGAGCCAGTGAGTATGCTTCTTCAAACACACCTTCGGTCGGACGACCCAGATGTGATGCAAGCATGACTTTTGCACCTTGTTTTAAAGCCTGTTTAATTGTTGGAAGTGCAGCACGAATACGGGCATCACTGACTACTTCCCCATTTTTAATAGGTACGTTAAAATCTTCACGTATGAGAACTCGCTTCCCTTTCAAGTTGAGATCAGACATGGCTAAAATTTGCATGCGTTGTGCTCCTTTGCGTACGCCTTTACAATGTAGCTGAATTTATTTGAAACTTTCGCAAAACACAATACTGTAGATTACGTATGCAAGTAAGGTTTTTACAACAATTCCTCAAAACAGAATCAGCTGGCGGCTTATTTTTACTGATTTCGGCCGGTTTGGCAATTATCTTAGCTAATTCTTCTTATTCGGTCGCTTACAATGCATGGGTACAAGCTAACCTGTTTGTCGTCAATGAGATTCTCATAGCGGTTTTTTTCTTAGTCGTAGGGCTTGAATTGAAACGAGAATTCGCAACAACCGATTTAACTCGTGCAATCCGACTATCTGCAATCGCTGCCCTAGGTGGCATTTGTGTGCCGGCCTTACTGTATTTTTTGATTAATTTTAACTCAACAACGCGAGTCGGTTGGGCAATACCGGTTGCAACTGACATTGCATTCGCCTTAGGGATCTTGTCACTTTTTGGCAAGTCCGTGCCGACATCCCTGAAGATATTTTTAATGAGTCTAGCGATTTTTGATGACATTGGTGCAATTTTGATTATTGCATTATTTTATACGCCACATTTTTCTTTGCTTTATTTTACTATGATGCTTCTTGTCTTAGGATTACTTTTCTTATGCAATCGAATACGTTGTTCCTATTACAGCGTTTATCTCATACTGGGCATCCTATTATGGTATACCACTTTTTTGACAGGCATACACCCGACCATTTCAGGCATCTTGTTGGCACTCTTTATCCCTCTTATCAATAATCGTGGCTTGCCCATGTTGTCCGTTTTAGAAAAGCGTTTGCATCCTTGGGTCGTGTTTGGCATCATGCCCCTCTTTGCTTTTTGCAACGCTGGCTTCACCTTATCATTTGAACATTTTGCACAAATCGCTTCAAACCCTCTGATGATAGGCACAATTATTGGTTTATTTTTGGGCAAGCAACTCGGCGTTTTTGGCTGTTCATACCTTGTCATTCGTGCAAAATGGGCATCTTTGCCTAAACAAGTGACTTGGCTTTCTTTATATGGCACATCATTATTATGTGGTATTGGTTTTACTATGAGCTTATTTCTTGGTACCCTTGCATTTTCTGATCATCTTTCAACTAGGCTAGATGATGTGCGTATGAGTGTGTTACTGGGTTCTTTACTGTCTGCCACTGCAGGAGTAATGATATTGAGAGTAGCGCTTTTGAAAAAGCGTCGTAGTAGGAGATGATCTAAATGGCTAATTCTTCACGGGTAATACCGTTGTCTCATGCAAAAAGACGTTGGTTAGGCTGGTCGATACACGCCTTCACTGCAAGTGGTGCATGCTTTGGCATTTTATCCCTATATGCCATTTATCAACATCAATTGTATGTTGCGTTTTGGTTAATGGGCGTTGCGATCCTAATTGATGCCGTGGATGGCATGTTTGCCCGCATGGTCAATATCAAAGAAGTCGTGCCTGAGATTGATGGCACCTTGCTCGATAACATTGTCGATTTTGTCAATTATGTGATTGTGCCTTGTTTCTTTTTATTAGCTAGTGACTTATTATTCGGCATGTGGAAATGGTTTGCAGTGATGGTGGTGATTTTAGCATCAACCTATCAATTCACGCATACGGATGCAAAAACCAGCGATCATTTCTTTAAAGGTTTTCCAAGTTACTGGAACATCGCGGTGTTTTACTTGTATTGTTGGCAATTGTCTCCCATTTACAACGCCTTGATCTTGATTGCCTTATCGACCTTAAGCTTTATTCCCATTAAATATGTTTATCCTTCAAGGCTCGATTACTTAACTCATAATAAATATTTGCGTTTTGGAATGATTGGTTTAACGCTGCTTTGGGGCCTTGCTACAACAGGCTTACTCTGGTTATATCCTGTGACCAATAACTTTTTAGTCTTAATCTCATTTGGCTATGTCTTATTTTACATTGCGATCAGTTTATACCGTACGTGGATACCCCTTCGCGCTCAAAACAAATGAGGAATACCTATGTTGACTGCTAACAATGCTGTACCTTGCCAAAATAAACAATATTATGTCACAGAAAATAAACCTGTCGTTTGCCCACCACCTGATGAGCGCATCTGGGATGCGCATCCGCGCGTTTATTTAAATTTAGATGAGTCAGGTCATGTGAACTGCCCATATTGCGGCACTGCATTTATTCTTAAAAAATGAATATCTTAATTATTGCTCCTTCCTGGGTGGGTGACACCATGATGGCCCAGGGTCTTTTTAAGTTATTGAAAACTGAATCACCAGCTCACACCATCGATGTGCTCGCACCTGAGTGGACCTATCCATTAGTAAAACGCATGCCTGAAGTGAATGATGTGATGCTCTCCCCATTTATTCACGGTGATTTCAAACCAAAAGAACGGTACTTTTTTGGGGTATCACTACGCACAAGAAACTATGAGAAGGCAATTGTCTTACCGAATACATTCAAATCAGCGATCATTCCTTGGGCGGCTGCTATCCCCACTCGCACCGGTTGGTTTGGTGAATGCCGCATGGGTTTACTCAATGACACGCGCTTTTTGAATAAGAAAAAGTATCCGCGCATGATTGAACGTTACCTCGCGCTCGGTCTTTTGCGAGGCGCGCCATTACCAAACCCATATCCTGTGCCATCACTCAGTGTCACTGAATCGCAACAACACGCAACGAGTCAACATTTTCAGTTGAAAATTGATCAAAGCAAACGCATACTCGCACTCTGCCCAGGCGCTGCATTTGGGGCAGCAAAGTGTTGGCCGCCAAATTACTTTGCTGAATTGGCGCGTAAGAAACAGCAAGAAGGGTATGACATCTGGTTATTTGGGGCAAAACAAGATGCCTGGGCACTCGATCATATTGCGCTTTCCTTAAATCATCAGTGTGAACATTTTGGTGGGCGCCTAACGCTTGATCAAACCGTTGATTTACTGTCACTTGCGACCTGCATTGTCAGCAATGATTCTGGTTTAATGCACATTGGTGCGGCATTAAACAAACCACTTTTTGCTATTTTTGGCCCTACCAACCCTGAATTTACCCCGCCTTTATCCGATCATGCCGTCATTTTAACGACGCACCTGCCTTGTCAACCTTGTGGCAAACGTATTTGTCCATTAAAACACCATCACTGCATGATACAATTAACACCTGATTATGTGCTCGCCAAAATGAGAGAAGCAGGTTTCTAACACATGAAGATGTTGCTCATCAAAACCTCATCAATGGGGGATATTATTCACACACTGCCTGCTTTGACCGATGCAAAGAAGGCAATCCCTGATTTGACAGTGGATTGGGTCATTGAAGAAGCTTTTGTCGACATTCCAAGCTGGCATCCTGCGGTCACTCGCATCATCCCCATTGCACAACGACAATGGCGAAAACGCCCGTTTGCTATGAATACCATTTCCGCATTCAAGCATTTTTATCGCGAGTTACAAAAAACGCGTTACGATTTGATCTTAGATGCACAGGGACTTTTTAAAAGTGCATTCATTACCTGGCTTGCAAGAGGTAAACGCACAGGGTTTGCAGCGAGCTCTGCACGCGAACCATTAGCATCGTTGTTTTATCAAGATCGAATTAATGTAGCAAAAAATTTGCATGCAATTACCCGTTTACGCATGTTGTTTAGTCATGCATTAGATTATCCAATGCCCGAAACGGAGGCGGATTATCACCTCACTATAAACACAAAGGACAGCGATAAATCATCACGTCCTTATTTTGTTTTCTTACATGGCACCACTTGGCAAAGCAAACTGTGGCCAGAACATTATTGGTGTGAACTTGCGCGTTTGATTACAGATGCTGGCTTTGCCATCAAAATCAGTGGTGGTAATGCCAGGGAAGTTGAACGTGCAAAACGCATTGCTGCAACGAGCACCCTAGTTGAAGTCATGCCTTATTTATCGATTGCAGAGATGGCAAAAATGCTATCTTATGCAAAAGGCGTCATTGCCGTTGATACAGGTTTTGCCCATTTGGCAGCAGCCCTTGAAAAACCTGTCGTCACTTTATATGGCGCAACCCGTGCAACATTGACAGGAACAATAGGAAAATATGCGCATAATATGAGTGCAACTCAACCAGAATGTTCGCCCTGTTTAAAACGGAAATGTCATTATAGCGGATCAAGTATCATCACCCCGGCCTGTTATGAGATGCTGACACCGGATAGAGTGTGGAAAATGTTAAAAATCAACTAATTAGTAAATCAACGCCATAATCTTTGTTACCCTGAAATACGCTATAATAATAATAAAGATAGAGTGAGGTAGAAACGCTATGCATCGAACAACACAAACGAGCAGTATTTGGGATTTGACTCTACCACAAGCCGAAGCGACTGCGATCGGGAAAGGGAGCGGTTTGCTTGCGCAATACAAATCAATTGGTGGTGGCATTTATGCTGCAATGCAGAATAAGGATAAGGATAACGTGTATCAAACGTTGAAAACCTTAAAAGACAGAATAACAGGGGAAACAGTTAGCTATGCCACATTTTATCAGGTTAACCGTGTCATAGTTGCAAAAAGAGATGATTTTACACTGAGTGATTGCATCGAACTGATTAATGCTTTAGAAGTGCAGCTGCATTTAATGTGGCACATGAATAACATTAAAGATGTCGTTCAAGGTGGTCTTAATGATCCGAACATTCCCGAGATTGAAAAAATATTCATTGCAAATAATCATCTTAAAAAAACGATATTTGCTATGCTGCGAGAATACAGCCAAACGAATCCAGAAGATCGTTTTCCTAAGGAAGGTGATGCAAGACGTGCATTTGATAATATCATGAAAAATGATGTGGGCGTTTTACATTATGAGATCAGTGAAATTATTAAAGGGGCAACTAAAAAAATTACCGATACTATTGCAGGCCAAGTCAAGCATGTCAATGTAGGCGTGCACACTTATTTTAATACAATATCTGATTTGTTTGATTCGCGACTACTTGAATCCGCACTCAATGAAGATAAATTACTCGGACTTTTAATAAATTATCAAAAAAATGCAACTGACATTATGCGCGAATCAACGCATGAACCATTTTTAATAATCATCGCCAAAATTACAGCGAGCATCAGGGAATTTATTGAGTCTCATCAATTTCTTTATAAAAATAGTGGCCAATACATTAGCATGATGAATGCCATTGAAGCACAGGCTAACTTTAAAATAAACGAACTTAATAAAGAGCCTGTAACTGTAGTCGGTGTGTTTAATACGATCGTTTATGGTGGCAAAAAGGTAACCATGAAGGAATCCAGTCTAGAAGGTCAAGTAAACTTCTATGATCCTAAGTTGATGAAAGATTTTCAGGAGAATGTGTTCCTCGAATTTAAGCATGAGGCAGCCTCTCGGCTTGCAGCGAGAGACATTGAAATGAAAAAAGAAGCAAAAAAGGGGGACGTACTTAAAGCAGGTGCATCAAAAGGCGTTGACTTTGTGAGTGAAAGTGTACTTGGGGAAATCCCCTTTCTTGGAAAAGCATTAGCTGGTGGTGCAAGTTGGCTAGGTAATAAGGTAGTAGATAAGGTAACAGATAAAATTTATGATCAACTTGATCGAAAAGCCTTGAGCGACAGTGAAATAAAAGAGTTTACACGCTTCATCAGTAATGATCGTTTGAATTTAGAAAGTTTGTCTGCTCATTTTGTTGCTTGTTTGTATGCCACTTTTCCAGATGCTTTTAAACGCATACAGCCGGGTAGTATTGACAATGCCCACATCATCTTGAATAAAATGATCAGTCTGATGTTGATGATGATGCCTTATTATACCAAAGAACTCATGGCAGCTTTAAATACAGATCATACTGATGCACGTAAATATAAAGAAATGGGTATGCTGTTGGTCGATGCATTTGTCGAAGGTTGTAAAAATCGAATATTTATACAAGCCTTGATAAAAAATTGGAAGGTGCCCTATATCACCAATGTCAAAGATGGGACAATTGAAAGCGTAGAACTATTTGATATATTTACTAAATGTGCACTGGTTGCCACTCGCGATCCTCTCGATAAACGGTTTGATAAAAATGAGTTATTAATTATCTATGCTCCTGATAAAGCAAAAAGTGATATTGATATAGTCAAGTATGGCGTGGGATTTACTTCTACCAAAAATGAGTGTTTTACTTTAGGGTTTCTAAACTCTTGCTTGAGAAAAGACCCAAATAAGGAAAGCGATCTCCGCGTAGGGGATACGACGATTACTTATGATTCTGTCTCTAACAGTTTGAAAGGTCATGCCGATCCCTATTTTTTTAGCGCTATTGCAGTTGAACAATTTCGCCTATCCAGCACGTCTACCAGTGAACCTACAGTCGTTGAGAAACAGCGCGAACGTAGAGAAGCTGTGACACAAACGTCAAGAAAACCGAGTGCATATACACCCAGCTCAACAGCAACAACTTCATCAACACCGAACTTAACGACCAGCACTTTGTCTTCATCAAGCACTTCAACGAGCAGCACGCCTCTTTACGGCCCCAATGATGAAACGGCGGTGTTAAAAGCAAAAGTTGCTGAGCAGGAAGCAACAATTAATCAGCTCTCAGCACAAATGCAGGCGATGCAGGCCATGCAAGAGCAAATGCAAAAAATGATGCAACAATTTATGGTTCAAGCACAAATTGCAACACCAGCACAGCCATCCTTATCCAGCAGTACATTTGGAGTATTAAGTCAAACAAGAAAACGTGAAACCACTGTGAGCCAAAAATCGTCATCTTCCGAAGAAGCCAAATCACAAAGCCCCAACCCTAAAAAAGGCGGTGGTGGCGGAGGACCGACTTCGTCTTGATGTGTCAACAATCCCCTCGGCCATCCGGGATACACTGATTGCCGCCTGCCCCTCTAAATTGACGATCATCCATCGCACCAATATCCTTAAACACTGGACGAGGACGATCGAGTTGATTGTGGGTCAGGTAAGCCGAAATAAAAATATGGCTATTTTGCCGGATTGAATCGTTCACATAATGGTTGGCAATAGGGAAACGATCACCGTTGCCAACGAATTTGATTGATCGCATGTTGATGCTCGAATCCTTAAATGCATTAATGCCATGACGCCTTAAGTACGTCACCACAGCTTCAGCTCGCGCTCGTGATAGTTTGGTTTCACGATATGGACGATCAAAACCACTGGTATTACCAGCAACCAATATAGAGCGATCACCATATCGATTCAGGACATCGACTACGCTATCCAAAATGAAATGTGCGTATGGCAAAAATCGCGTTGTATTTTCTTCAAACAAATAATCAGTCGGGATGTCGATACCTACAAAATCACCCAATTGATACACTTGCCCACCATAAGACACAACGCCACCAGCATCATAACGCAAGGTCGTGACATAATAGCCAAGAGCACCGCCACCTAGCCCACTTAGTATAATAATGGGTCTAGGTGCGCCAAGCAGCCCTGTGATACCTGCTCCTGCTGCTGCGCCAATGATTGGACCCGCACCATTGCCTGTCAGCCGATTTTGCGCGCTAAACGGATTATAGGTACATCCACCTAATAAGCACAGTAAAAAAACTAACATACTCACCGCTTTTATTTTCGAAAACATCAGGGTTTTTCCTATCTTTTTGCTCTTCACTATAGAGTGCTGGGTTTCCCAAAAAAAATCCACTAAAAAGATAATAGAAATAATTTTTTTAATTGAGTAGTATTATTAATATTAAAGCTGCAGATCCGCGGCTTTGCCTGGAGGCAACATGGAGCAACTGATCGACCCTTATCCCCCCGACGAACTTTCGGCCCGTCACTACACGGCATGGCAGCTCATCAAAAGCTACTGGCAATCGCAATTTCGATTTCCCGCTTACTTATTTTTCGGCATTGTTGTGATCATGACAGTGTCATTAGTTGGCTTAGAAGTCGCGCTCAATTACTGGTATAACTATTTTTACAATGCCTTACAAGAATACGACAAGCACGGTGTGATCCGACTACTGGTGGTATTTTTCGGTATCGCGACCATCTACATTATTATTGGCGTGTATCGATTTTATATTTCTCAGTTATTTAGCTTAAGATGGCGAAAATGGCTCACAGAGTGCTTTGTCTCGAAGTGGCTGAAAAATCACAGCTACTACCTGATTGAACAATTTGATCAGCAAACCGATAACCCAGATCAACGTATTCAAGAAGACATCGGGGCACTCGTTAATTCGTCGCTGGATTTATCGCTGGGCTTAATCACTGCCATCACCACCTTCTTAGCATTCATCTACATCCTCTGGCAATTATCAGGGGACATGACGATTTCGCTTGGGGCACTTGGCACCTGGCATCTACATGGTTATTTAGTCTGGGTGGGCATTTGCTACGCTTTAATTGGCACCATCATCACCATCAAGCTAGGGCGTCCATTAATTCCGCTTAATTTCGAGCAACAGAGACGGGAGGCAAGCTTTCGTTTTGCAGCAGTCGATTTAAGAACACACGCAGAACATGTCGCCTTATATAAAGCCGAAAGGAGTGAGCAAGGTGTGCTGTCACGATTATTCGGTCGAGTCCTTGATAACTGGTATTTGATCATCCTTAGGCAAAAATTATTGTTATGGTTCACGCTGGGCTATAATCAAGCATCTGTGCTGTTACCGTTACTCGTTGTGTTGCCTCAGTATTTTGATAAAGTGTTTTTACTCGGTGGATTAGTACAAAGTTTAAAAGCATTCACATCCGTGCAAGATTCACTCTCCTTCTTAGTGAACTCATATACCCGAATTGCTGAATGGAAAGCAGTTACTAACCGATTAACCACTTTTGTCAATCACATGGAAGATGCGACCTCTCTCGCAAAAAAAGAAAATCGCTTAATGATCACACCCAGCAATGAATCGTCTATTCTCATCAACCGAGTCAGTGTCTATACGCCACAAAAAGTGTGTTTACTGGAAAATATTAATGAATCGTTCCATCAAGGTGAACGTTATTTATTGGAAGGCGCATCCGGCATTGGCAAAAGCACGCTGATCCGCACCATTGCAGGCATTTGGCCGTATGCAAATGGCGAAATTGTCATGCCAAAACAATTAAAAATGATGTACTTACCTCAAAGGCCCTACATGCCAATTGGCTCCTTGCTTGAAGCAGTCTATTTTCCAAATGAACAGTTGATCATGTCCGACTCTGCTATTGTTGCGATTTTGCGCGATTGCCGTTTAGAAAAATTAACGGATCGATTACATGAAGTCGCAGCCTGGTCAGCACAACTCTCACCTGGTGAACAACAACGCATTACCTTGGCGCGCATCTTGTTAGAAAAACCGGATTGGATATTTCTTGATGAAAGCACCTCACAATTAGATATTGAAAATGAAGATTATTTTTATCGCTTATTGCAAGAACGTTTACCACAACTATCATTCATCAGTGTCGGCCATCGGCCCAGTTTGAAACAGTATCATAATCATATTGTCGATATGAAAAAATATGTGCCGGCTCAAGAAACATCGTTGTATTATTAATTATTCGTGTCGATCCGTCAGTCATGAGGGTGGATTAGACGCGTTTACGGGTCAAATCCACCACATGGTATGTTTAACAATTACCGGCTTGCAGTGAACAAAGAGCATTATACATCGATACAAAGCCAGCATCTAAAATTGGGCTGCCTTCAGCTAACGTTGTGGTGTCATTGTATCCATAAGAAGATAATCCGATCACCAAGTTACGTCCTGAATTCGTCCCACCAGTTTGTCCTGCAGATGCATTGCCAAAATTTTGTATCCATGGGCCACCACCGGAACCGACATTCATGTCAGAGCCATATTCCACATTATTTGGCGCAACGGCTTGTGCACTTTGTGCAGTCACTTCATGCATTAATTGTCCATTATCCAAATTACCTGGGTATCCTAATAAATGTGCATGATTGGGAGCTGTCGCATTGGTTTTATATCCAAGTTTACCAACGACTTGACCAATTGACACGGTTTTACCATTCATTACTTGATCATGCATGGTTAACATGCCATAGTCTGCGGCATTAGGCACAACGCCATTACTTTGTTGCCAACCGCTGGTAACCGCTGTGTATTGGAACGTCCATTGACCAAATGGCGCTCCGCCCTCGCGGTAAGCAGGTATAAACATCCAATTATGATAATAACCTGATGGATTGCCATTACCATTATGTATGCAGTGACTTGCCGTGAGTACGATTCGATTAGAAAGAGCTTAAACCCAATCAAAGAAATTCTATACGATAAAAAAAATCTTCACCATATCTTTCCCAGTAATATAGAATGTATTTGGGTATTAGGAATACTACTATCTAGTAATAGCAATACTGCTATTTAATTTGTTCAAAAAAGGAGTTTTGAATGAAAAACATTAACAAACATGCTCTCTTATTTTCATCGATCTTGCTCATTGCACTCAATGCGCAAGCCGAACTGAGTCCCGAAGATGGCGCAAGGATAGTCCACCCTCCTTATCGCATCAAACCCAATACACCATCATTTGCTCCAAGCGGATACAGCCCTCAACAAATGCAAAAAGCATATGGTTTAGCAGGGATTACTAATCAAGGCGCTGGGCAAATCATTGGTATCGTCGATGCGTATGATAATCCGAATATTGAATCAGATTTGGGTGTGTTTAGTTCTACCTTTAATTTACCGGCCTGCACCACAGCGAATGGTTGTTTCAAGAAAATTTATGCAGCGGGCACGCAGCCAGCCGGTGATCCAGGTTGGGGAACAGAAATTGCGCTCGATGTCGAGTGGGCACATGCCATTGCACCGCAAGCCAAAATATTATTGGTTGAAGCCGCTGATGCTTCTTTTAATTCATTGATCCAAGCCATTAATGTTGCCATTCAAAATGGTGCGACTGTCGTTTCAATGAGTTGGGGTGGTAGCGAATTTTCCGGTCAAAATCAAATTGATCCAACTTTTAACGTACCAGGTGTGACATTTACGGCTTCATCGGGTGACTGGGGGACAGGTGTGATTTATCCATCTTCTTCACCTTATGTGATTGCAGTCGGTGGCACAACGTTAAACCTCGATTCATCAGGTAATTGGCTTAGTGAGACTGCATGGACAGGTAGTGGCGGCGGCGTCAGCGCTTATGAAACAGTACCTTCCTACCAATCAGGTCTTCCGATTCCAAACAATCCAAACAATATGAGGGGCGTTCCTGATGTATCCTATAATGCTGACCCCAACACGGGTGTATCAGTGTATGATACCTATGGTCAAGGCGGTTGGATGGTTGTGGGTGGCACAAGTGCTGGTGCGCCGCAATGGGCTGCCATCATTGCTATCGTCAAATCAGTGAGCCAACATTCATTAACGGGTTTAAATGCATCACTTTATACGTTAGGTAAACAACATTATTCACAAATGTATCATGACATCACATCTGGAACGAACGGATCATGTGGCTATTATTGCACAGCACAAGTCGGCTATGACTATGTCACAGGACTTGGAAGTCCAGTCACCACAAACTTAGTGCCTCTTCTCTCTGGTACTTCTGGTGGTGGCGGTGGTGGTGGCGGTAACCGTATACCCATGTAATCAGCTAAAAACCGCGTGCAATGCATATCATGCACGCGGTTTTTTATGCACGTAAAAATTCATATATTCTTATAAAAGTCGTGCACAACACTAATAAAATAAATAAGATCGATAACATGGTAAAATAATCAGTAAAGATCATCATCAGAATAAAAAAGATAAATGCTTCAGGCCGCTCAATTAAACCTGGGCTATAATGAAAACTTTTATGTGATTTATTTTCAGTAAAAATACCCACTGTTAAAAAACTGGTGACACACAGCATCACGCTGCATAGCATGAATAGGCACAAAAAAGATCGTTCATAAGGTGCATATAAAAAAAGCCCGATAATCACAGCGCTCTCAACGACTCGATCTGTGAAAATATCTAATAATGAACCTTGATCAGAAATTAAATTGCGATTTCGCGCAATGCTGCCATCAACGGTATCTAAATATCCTGAAATTAATAATAAGATAATGGCCAATCCTCTTTGCTGATAATACAAGGCAACTGGCACCATGATGCCAAAAATACCACTTAATAGTGTCACTTGTATGGGCTTTATTCGATGCTGGATTTTTTCAATCACATGATCAACAAAATAATATTGATATTGTGGACGTATGTATTGCTCTAACATTGATCGTTACCTAGTTTTAAGTTGACGCCACTTGTTATAGAGCACAGGAAAGATTGATAATATGGCGAGTGCTATTAACGGCAAAAGCACATAGGGCTCAAAAATAATGCCCATATTTGGCGATTTATTTTGATCAAACACTGTCCCAAGTCCACTGCCTAATAATGCATAAATAAATGTGCCAGGAATAATGCCAATGAAAGTCACTAGAATAAAAGTGATCAAACGCACATTTAAGACAGCCGCAGCCACATTAACCGCCCAAAAGGGAAAAATAGGTAAAATACGCAAGAAAAACAAATATCGCACTTCATTTTCACTAAATCCCTGACGCATTTTATTGATCCAAGTCTTTTGTGTATCGGCAACTAAAGGATTCACGGCATTACGTACAGCTAAAAATAAAATAATGGAACCGATTGTGGCAGCGCACACCACGTAAATCATTCCAAGAAATGTACCAAATAAAAACCCGGATACAATCGTTAAATAGCTTGCGCCTGGAAATGAAATCGCGACCAGAATGACGTATAAAATGCTAAACGCTATCACGGTAATAATATAATGGTGCTGTACCCAGTATAATAATGACTCTCGATGTTGTTTTAAAAAATCGAACCGTAAATAATTTTCAAAGCCAAAATACAACAAAACACATAATGTCGCAATTAAGACGATAAGCCAAAACCAGTGTTTGATGAATGTTAACGTGCGCTTAAACATCATTGATGGCCTTTTGTTTTCGAATCATTACCTTTTTTAAACAATTGCACATATTGCCCATAACCTTGTTTTTCTAACTGATCCACTGGGATAAAGAGAAGCGCTGCTGAATTCATGCAATAACGTTTGCCGGTAGGTGGTGGGCCATCGTTGAATACGTGCCCAAGATGGGATTGCGCGTGTTTAGAAACCACTTCGGTTCTTGTCGTAAACCAACCTTTATCTTCCCGTAATTCAATGTTTTCTGGCGCTAAGGGTTTGGTGAAACTGGGCCAACCGGTTTTAGAATCGTATTTATCGAGCGAACTGAATAAAGGTTCGCCTGATACAACATCGACATAAATTCCAGCTTGTTCATTGTTCCAATAGGCATTATCAAAAGCAGGTTCCGTGCCTTTTTCTTGTGTCACATGATATTGCAAGGGGGTTAATTTCTTTTTCATTTCACTCTCACTCGGACGGGTATATTCTGCAAAAGCAGTGGTTGAGATCAAAGTAAGCGCAATAAATAACATACGTTGATAGACATACATAGTTCAATTCCATTTGATAGTTGTCGATATCACGATTGTATCCTAAAATATAAGATTATAGCGAGGCTTCAATAAAATGGAATTAATGAAACGAATTATCAAATATTGTTTATATATTACACTTATGACGACACTTTCTACGCAAGCAACAGATCATCACACGGAGAGCGCCCTGTTTGCTGCAGGCTGCTTTTGGTGCGCGGAACATGATTTTGAAACCTTACCGGGCGTTGCGAAAGTTATCTCCGGCTATACAGGCGGTACAGAAAAAAATCCAACGTACGAACAAGTATCAAGTGGAACAACTGGCCATTTTGAATCGATTAAAGTCATCTATCATCCTTCGGAAATCAGTTATCAACAATTGTTGGATTTCTTTTGGCATCATGTTGATCCCACCGATCCAAATGGACAATTCTGCGATAAAGGCAAACAATATCGATCTGTGATTTTTTATAGCAATGACAAAGAAAAAGTGTTAGCAGAAAAAAGCAAACAAGCATTAATCAAATCAGGAAAATTTAAAACAATTGAAACATTAATTTTGCCTGCTTCGACATTTTATCCAGCAGAAGATTACCATCAAGATTATTCCCATAAAAATCCTGTGCGTTATAAATTTTATCGTTATTCATGCGGAAGAGATCAACGCATAAAAGAATTATGGGGTCATGACTAACAGCGTAAGTAAATCGTGCTGAAGACTTGTTTTATTGCTGTGGTGTGGGCATTGTATAGTGATATCGACATTTAACATATTTTATATTTTTTTCTTTTAATTTTTCTAGTATATTTTCTGTTAGATCTTCTTTGAACAATACTTTGACATGGGTATTAAGTTCTAAGTATGGCGTAAGCTCCCCCTTGGGGCTTGTTTTTGGATCCATAAATATTTCATTTGTTAATGTATTAAATAATAAAAAATTCCCTGTTTCTGCGCATGTTAATCTATTTTGGTACCACGAGTTCCTTTCAACCGCATCCTCATACTTTGATTTAATTTTAGCACCAGTACGACGATTTACCAGAGTATAAGTATACTGAGTTTTTCTATTTACTTCGCTAACATTAGGAAAAAACAGTTGATCTTGTGCGAGCGGCAGCAAATCACTTGAATATAATTGAGCATCCATTGGAGAAATCGCTGTTTGCACTGGTTGTGATTTACTCATTGGAGCTGGAGAAGCAAATAATGTACTGTAAGGTGAGTAAAACGATGGTGATATTTGAGTTGGAAGTGAGATGATGTTTAGCTGATTACCCAACAGAATAGGCTCTTCT
>Ga0207073_1002_pt2 | contig 70685 bp, 52 predicted proteins | sample Alteio_BWMinHeat_65_FD_153575 | JGI IMG/M metagenome (GOLD analysis project Ga0207073, IMG submission 153575) | Enriched cells from forest soil in Barre Woods Harvard Forest LTER site, Petersham, Massachusetts, United States -... | ecosystem: Environmental > Terrestrial > Soil > Temperate forest >...
TTTATATTTAATGACACTTCGCAAACTCCGTCCGCAGAAAATTTACCTTTTTTGTTAGTATTTTTGGAAAAAGCCTTTCTTGCTTTAATGTAAGAAAAAAATTCTGAGTCAACATCTTCGATTATTTTGTATGAGGAGGATGCGATGGTAATTGGTTCTTCATCGGCACAAAAATGATCTTTGTCACAAATGATATAGTTCACTACAAGGTCATCTTTCACTCTGTTAATAAAAGTAATTTCAGTCGCTTGACAAAGGTGGGTATATGCGAGAGAAACTAATACAATTCCAAGGGTTATTTTCTTCATGTTTTGTTTTCCAATATACAATAAAATTATTAATTGTATATAATTCTCTATTGCAAGTAAAGATATATATTGTAGAAATTTCCAATTAACTACAAAAGAAATCATAAAACTCAAGTTGTCTTTATAAAGGTGACAGAAGCAGCCAAAGTTTAAATAACTGGTCGATTACTTTATTCAGCAAGCTTAATAGACTTATTAGTTTGATCGGATGATTCAAGTAAAGAAATTATTGTATTGATCTTATCAACCATATAGTCAGCGCAAGGTTGAATAATAGTCTTTATATCACCCCAAGATTCATTTTCTTTACCAATACAAATTGTATATGCCCGTTGCATAACAGGTTTGTATTCATCGGGTAGACGGGTAATAGCCCAAGTTGCGGCATCTGGTTTGGAACGGATAGAGTCAGTTTCTATGGTGCTCCAAATCCGAGCATATGTTAATAACACATTGCGGGTATCTTGATGAAGGTCTGCCATTAAGCTGCTCAGCGCATTATTTGTAGCAGCCAAAAAATCTTTGTATGGTACTTTACAGAGTAGTTGATCTGGGGTTTGTCCCAGTAATACTTTATTAGCTAATAAAACTTGTGTAACAAGCACAGCAAGATCAGGCATTTCCTTGGTTGACCAGGGTTCGATGTTCCCATCTTCAAATTCTTTACGTAACCAATCGCCATATTGAAAATCAAATTTAGGTGGATAGCGCCAAGGATTTATTTCTGATTTTACTACAATTGTCATCTCAATTGGTGGTTTCAAACTTTTCTGATAAATGCCGGATATTTGCAGTATATTAGCTATTAATTTAGCTTTTTCTTCATGCGTTGTTGAGCGATTTGAAACTACAAATATGTCAATATCGCTGTACTTTTGTAATCCCCCAACTATTGCTGATCCATATAGATATATACCTAGAAGGTCTTGTCTTAATACATCGTTGAGTAAATTAATACACTGAGTAATTTGTTCTTCTATCGCCTTACCTAAATAATTTGTCATAAAATTTATTTCTTCTCACGCAAAATAATATCTATTGTTTATCAACATACCAATTAATTTTTCAATCCTAAAGTAATATTTTTTGTCGTTTGGCCGGGCGTTTGATTAATAACTTCAGCACCTGAAAAAATACTCACTGTCGATAACTTATTCATTGGTGTTTCTGTCATCTTTGTCATCGATAAGCTTGTTGCTTCGCATAAGTCTGATAATGCAAGCGTGTGGTTATGCGCACATTTTTTCATCATGTATGCAAGGCGTTTAATAGGTAAGGCTATATCATGAGGGAAATTGACGCGATCAAGAGTTAATGTCAATCCTAATGATGCTGCTAATAATTTGATATTATCTAAGTGCTGAGGAAGAGATAACGTAGCAGGATCAAGCTGTGCAACTTCTTGAAAACAATCATCCAATTCAGTATGAATTACGAAATGTCGAGTTGCGCATGTCGCAATCACCATGCATTTATTTTTGCTTTTGTTGTCACCCAGTAAGTCAATGAGCATTAATCGCATGTCATTGTTATAGCGAAGGTGCGTTGGATCATAGCCCAATATTCCTTCAAGATTATCGAGGATAATAATGCTAGATTCAGCTCGCCTTGCATCATAAAATGTGTTCTCGACCGTATGCAATTGTTCCGCATTGCTTTTTCCGATCAGGGATGTTGGTGTGATTAATTTAATGCATGCTAAATCTGCGTGAGTAGCTAAGTATTTAGCTAATTCAGTTTTTCCTGTTCCAGGCTTTCCATATAATAACAGTGAAAATTGTTTTGTGGGCTGCATCAAGTATTCATCAAACCTTTTAATAATATTGTTAAGCGCATTGTTATAAATAACAAATTTATTTTTGTCAAAATTAAATTCTTGCTTATCAATACCATTAGTTGGTTTGATTTCTTTGAATGCTCTTACAAAATCATCAGTATTGACTTTTTCAAGCTGATTGACACTGGTGATTTCACCTTTTAATTGTAGAGTGTTGTTCCCTATATCATGTGTAAAGTTACGACGTTGCGCATAATCTTTAGCGGTTCTAACTAATTTTTGTATATCAGCTCCTGAGTAATTACGTGTTTTGTCAGCCCAAAAGTTTAAATCAACATCAGCTGTAAGAAGGTTAGCTTCCCTCAATTCTTTTGTTTGAATTTCGAGTATTTCTTTTCTGGCTTGACGTTCAGGTAAACCAATTTCCAAAGATAATGCAAAGCGATTTTCTCTAAGCAATGCGTCATCAAGTAAATCTTTTCTGTTAGTCGTGCCGATAACCAAAACGTTGTTGAGCGTGTCTACACCGTCTAATATTGACAGGATTTGTGACGTCATATCGTCATCGACACCGGTAGAACCTGTTCGAGTTCCGCGTTTTGGGAACAAAGAATCCATTTCATCAAAAATAATCACATACAAATTCTGTTGGTTGCCAATTAATGCATCAAGTTCGGCATTTGCGAATATTTCTCGCAATTTCCGTTGCGATTCACCCACATACTTTGATTTTAATTCTGGGCCTCTGACAACTTCTACTTTACTGGCAGAAAATAAACTGGCAATTGAACGTGCGATCAATGTCTTGCCGGTACCAGGCGGGCCATAAAGTAACACGCCTTTCACTGGTTTGACGCCATAAGCTTCTGATGCAAGCTTGCCGAGTGCGCGGGGATAAAAAACATGAGTGACTAATTCTTGTAATTCTTTATCTAGCCCGCCAACGCCCATTTTTTTGAAATCAAGTGATAAATTATTTGGTAGCTGGCTTATTTCTTTATCTTGTTCCTTATTATTGAATAAATTATCTAGCGATTGAATCGGTGGCAGCGGGTCTTCATCTGATAGTTGAATTGGATTGATGGTTTGACGTTCTTTTGTAATTGTTTCATGTTGACTGATGTTTACAAAGCTTTTTTTGTTGTCTTGTTTGTAAGGCGGCTCAGTCGTTATCTTTAAATTACGGATAGCCGGTGTAATGGAAAATGTTAATTTGGTTGAATCTGATACAGAAAAACAATGAATATCAGATTTACTGGTTACTGGTTTTATTGCTGTTATTTGTAACTCTATTTTGTAGGTACGATAATCAGCTTTGTATTCGACACAAATTGACTGTCCGATGGAGAATAGATAACGGTCAGATAACGTTGATCGTATGATGTTGTTCAATTCTACTTCAGGTATTTCTACTGAATCAGCGTAACTTGGGCTTAATTTAACGATAAAAAAATTGCACTCATTAGTATGTTGCATGTTTTTATCGGTGATTTCAACAATCTCTGCTGGTACTTTTTGATTTAGGCTATGACCAAGGTATCGACGAATATTGTCTGTCGGTAGTAATGTATCTGGTTCTACAGTGTCATCAATAATAAGCGGATATAAAATGTTATCGTATTTCGCGGCTAAACCAAGTGATTCCTGGTCTGGTTTGATTGAAATAACGTATTGTTTTTTTGGATCTAAGCTATATTTCTTACCAGAGATACGTATGGCATTATCCAAAGGATGCGTTCTGTCTCTTGGATTGGCGATGATAAAAGTTTTTTTAGATGTTTTTGGTCTAAACATGCAATTTCCTTAATTAGTTTTATTTTATAGACTGTTATGTTAATTCTTTTGAATCAAATATACTATATATTATTTCATCGGAGGATTGCAATTAATTGCTTAATTACGTTAGAATCTTCATTAAATATTTTTTCGATAAAAATTAATCGATATCGTGTGATTTACTACTACGTAATAGCTTTGTTTTTCCATGTAATTTTTTTGTATTTAGCCGAGCTTGTTTCGATGAAAATGTAGGTTTAGTTTTTTTACGATTTTTTGGGGCGATGGCTGCACGGTTTAATAGTGCTTGAAGGCGATGCAAAGCATCTTGTTTGTTTTGTGCTTGTGTGCGATAACGCGTTGCTTTAATGATGAGATCGCCATCTAGCGTAATGCGTTTACTTATTAGGCTGAGTAAGCGCGAACGGACATCTTCTGGTAGTAATGCAGAGCGTTTGATATTAAACCGTAATAAGACGGCAGTTGCCACCTTATTGACATTTTGTCCGCCTGGCCCAGGAGAACGAATATAAGTTAATTTTACTTCAGGATCATTCAGTAAATCAGTCAGCGAAAATTTTGTCATGTGTCTGTCTCATGTAATTTGCTTGATCATAATGTGAAACCATGATGACATTAAACAAACTAATTATAGTCGAATGCAAATGTAGCAACCGTCAGTTAAGACAGTTGCTACCTGTCATTTCAGATAAAATGGCTATTCTGAAACATTTGGTTCAAGTGATTATCCTGCTCTCTTTAAAAGACATTTAGTGTTAGTCTCAAAGTTTTCATTTTGATTTACTCCAGATGCTTTCACATTCGTATCAATCATTAATTGATTGTTGTTTACTATAGCAATAGTAGTCATTCTTCCTGTTCCGAATCCCTTGTCTTTATCGGAAGATGGAAGCTGGTGACCGAATACTCCAGTGCCTTCGAGTCTGAGGGTATTATCATTTAGCTTGGTCAATCTGCTGGTATAGGAATCATACCAGTCTTTATCTGAATAACTTTCAGATTTGACAACATTAAAAGAAAAAGTTTCCTCTCCTTCATTAATTAAATCTCTTACGGATAATTGAGTACTATCTTCCTCAATGTGCATTTTTGTTTCCATGTTTCCGCCATCATAACTGCACGTTCCTGTCCATGTGCCTGAAAATTGAAATTGCTGAGAGTGTTTTTTGGAGACCAATGGTGATTTCATCGTATGGTCTTTCATAAACATCGTTTTTACATTTAAAGGAGTAGCAAAGCTGCTGCCAGTAACAAGACTTCCAATTGCAATAATAGCTAAAGAATTTTTCCACATATAAAAATATATCCTTATAAAAAAATAATATTACAAATAACCTTGAGAAATTGACTGCTGTCACCGCCATTAAAATTGAATTCATAGCGTAGACAGCTTGACAAAATCGTGTTCATTTTACAATAAACAATAGTTAGTTTCTACACTTGCGTGCTTGCGCAAACATTAACACTTTATCTGTGATTTACTTTAAAATCAATGTGATACTGAATAAAACGACCACAAATTCTATATTAATGGTTATGCTATCAAGAGTCGATTTGAAAAGTGTGTTATAATTCTTGACTCTTACGTTACGTGATAGTTTATAATTGGAGATGGATGTAATGAATGATTCTATTTTAAAAAAATATCAAAGTCATGCTGCTGATTCTGAGCTTGGTAAAAAAACTGAGTATGATCAATCATACAATCCTAAACGATTGTACCCCATTCCTCGTGATGGCAAACGTCGAGAAATTGGTATTGATCCAAATAAGTTACCATTTGCAGGATTTGATTGCTGGAACCACTACGAAGTATCGTGGTTAAATGAAAAAGGCAAACCCATTGTTGCAATCGCGGAAATCTATTACGATTGCACATCCCCATTTATTGTCGAGTCAAAATCATTAAAGTTGTATTTTAATTCATTTAATCATTCCAAATTTAAATCTGTTGGTGACGTTGAAGCGATTATTCAACATGATATTAAGAAAGCAATTGAAACAGATGTGACTGTCATTATCCATCCGTTAGGACGTTTTCAATCAGGCTTACGACTTGAAAAATTTGATGGGGATTGTATTGATGATCTTGATATTGAATGCACGAAATACACCGTTGATCCAAGTTATCTTGCTACCATTGATGAGCAAGTTGATGAGACATTATACTCTGATTTATTGAAATCGAATTGTCTTGTGACTAATCAACCTGATTGGGGTAGCGTTCAAATCATTTATAAAGGAAAGAAAATTAACCGAGAAGGATTGCTGCGCTATTTAGTTTCATTTCGTAATCATAACGAATTTCATGAACAATGTATTGAAAGAATTTTTGTGGACATCATGACATATTGTAAACCAAGCGAATTAACGATTTACGGTCGTTATACACGGCGAGGTGGTCTTGATATCAATCCATACCGATCAACGAAAAATGTAAGCTTTAAAAACATGAATTATCGATTGATAAGACAATAATCAATATACTGGATTATGATGTTAATAATCTTCTGACAACGTCTTGCCAGCGAGTATAAAGCTTATTTCTTTCTTGCTTACTCATTTTTGGCTTAAATATTCGATCAATTGCTTGATGAGCAGCAATGTCATCAAGTGATTGAAATATTCCTATTTGCAATCCAGCTAAATACGCAGCACCAAGGGCACTGGTTTCGATGCAGCTAGGACGCACAATATCAGTTGCGATCATATCAGCCAGAAACTGCAATAACCAGTTATTAGCAGTCATTCCGCCATCCACATGTAACAGCAACGAATCGATTGGGTAATCTGCTAGCATTGCTTCTAATACATCACGTGTTTGGTATGCGACACTTTCTAAAGCTGCACGGGCAAAATATTCGGCGCCATGATTGCGTGCTAAACCAAATAAAGCGGCACGAATTTGCGGCTGCCAATAAGGTGCGCCTAAACCTGTGAAAGCTGATACCAAATATACGCCATCATTATCAGGAATTTGTTGTGCTAAGCTTTCTGTATCGGCAGCGTTTTTAATAATTTTTAATGTATCACGTAACCATTTAATACTCACGCCAGCAGAAAAAAAGCTGCCTTCTAATCCGTAAGTTGTTTGATTATGAATGCGGTATGCAATTGTCGATATCAAGCCGTTCTTGGATCGGACGATCGATTGGCCCGTATTCATAAATAAAAATCCGCCTGTACCAAAAGTGACTTTGGTGGTGCCAGGTGCAAAACAAGCTTGACCAATTGTTGCAGCTTGTTGGTCTCCTGCAATACCGGTAATAGGAATGGGAGTGCCAAAGTAGCGAGAGTCAGACCTGCCAAATTCCGCAGCGCTGTCAAACACTTCGGGTAATAATTGCTTTGGAATCGCAAAGGCACTTAAGAGTTCATCGTCCCATTGATGGGTGACAATATTATATAACATCGTTCGAGATGCATTGGTTGCATCGGTGGCATGTGCTTTGCCTTGCGTTAATTTCCATAATAGATAAGTATCAACGGTACCAAATAATAACTCACCTTTTTCAGCGCGTTCACGAGCGTTTGCAACATTTTGTAATATCCACATGATCTTCGTAGCAGAAAAATAGGGATCAAGTAATAATCCGGTTTTTTGAGTGAGTTGATCAGCAATGCTTGTCATCGCCAAGCTCTGACAAATTTCAGCTGTACGGCGATCTTGCCAAACGATGGCAGGGTAGATCGGCTTTCCTGTGATTTTATCCCATATAATCGTTGTTTCGCGTTGATTAGAGATACCGATGGCTGCAATGGATGTTGATTGTAGCTTTGCCTTTTTTAAAGCTTCTTGGCAGCAAACAATAGTGCTACGAAACATTTCTTCTGGATTTTGTTCCACCCATCCAGATTGAGGGTAATACTGGGTCAGTGGAATATCATGTGAGCTAATCAATCGACCATTTTGTTCAAAAATAATTGCACGACTGTTTGTGGTGCCTTGATCAATTGCCATTAAATACTGCAAAGACATAGTTGATTACCTAATGTTTGTGAAAATAAAGGCTACATTTTGATTGAGGGCGTAATGTTTTCACATGCTTTAGTTTGGAGAAATTTAATTATTGTTTTTAAATCCGCTTCAAGTTCTTCCGCGCAAACTTGATTATTAATAAATAAGGTTTTCACTGTTTGATTAAATTCATTTTGACCAAGATAGTCGACCACGGATTGTAGATTATTGAAGTTCTTTCCATATAAGAGTGATTGAATTGTAAGATATTCTGGTGTGTCTTTTGCACGAATTTCTACATTATTCTGTCGATGCTGTATATATCGTTTAAAAGATTGTAAAATAATCATTAATGCAACATTGGGTAATGCAATGTTTCGATTTGTATATTTTTTCCATAGCGTATCAGTTGATTTTGAATATGAAAGAACCTCAATTAGAGGCTTAATACCAGGACAAGCACTCTTTTGAGTATGCATAAAAAATTGTTGTGCGATCAGTTCCAGTAAGTGTTCTTTTTCTTGAAAACTAATATCCACTAAAATATGGTAAAAACGACCAGAACGATTATTTAAATACCAATTGCTATCCTTAAAGTATAATTCTCCAGCCATATAGACAGTGGTTGGAAGCACATTTCCTTTGTCATCATATTTGATGGCAAGAGTAGGGTGTCCGCGCCAAGGAAAACCAGCATTCAGATATGCTTGGTGAATTTTTTCTTCCTTTACCACAGGATTTACTGCAGATGCGTTTATTTGTTTGATGGATTCATTTAATGGTTGTTTCAATTTTTCCAAATATTGTTGAATGTCTTCATGAAAAGCTTTTGGATGATCGAGAGGACTTTCAACGCCAACATAAATGTCACCCGGCGCATCGGTCACTTCGTTTTTCGTCAGCACCCAAAGATATCTGACGTCTTCAACCAGTTGGAATTTATCTTTGGCAAGATTAACGATGCCGTAATTGATTGTTCCTTTTTCATGATCTTTAATAGAGTTTGCATATCCTGCTTGTAGTTCATGAAAGCGTTGGTTCCACATCTGGCATGACCTCATCTGAATAAGATTGTATTGTAAATCTAAACAAATTTTAGTTCAATATCACTATACATTAAACGTTGATTTGTCTTTATTTACTCGTTATGTTAGTATGCGTTGTGACTGTCATGACTAAATCAAACCCTAAGGTATTTTGATGGAATGTTATTGGGTCTATATTTTGCTTTGTGAGAATAATTGTTATTATACGGGTTACACCAGAGATCTCGAAAAACGTTATGAGGCACATCTTAATGGTGTGGCAAGCAAATACACTCGCAGCTTCAAACCAATCAGAATCGCGCAATCATGGAAAATAGAGGGTGACAAATCGCTGGCAATGAAAATAGAGAATTGCATTAAAAAATTATCGCGTGATCAAAAAGAAATGATTATTAAGAATCCTAATTTATTAGTTTCTTATTTTGATTTTGTTTAAGATGCCATGCAACAGAAATGAGATTCAATGTGTTAAAATATGTTGCCTCTTTAATAAAAATCGGTAACATAAACTGGCTTATTAACATTTAAGGAAAGCATTATGTTTAAAAGAAAATTATTGGTCATGTTGTCCCTCATCGGTTGTTTATCTATCAATACTGCATTTGCAGCACACGCCGCACCGGAAAAATGTCCTAATTTATCGTACAATTCATCATGGACTCGTACGATGAACGTTGATGGTTTAGGTTTGTTTGTTGTGCAACAGAGTGCAGCATATGATACATCTGAGCAATGGACAACGGGTATCGGACCTATCAATGCGTCAACACAAGATGAAGCCTTTCAAGAAGCAACAAGACTGGCTGCAGATTTAACGTTGATGGATGGGCCAACCGAAGAAACTGAAGATGGTAATACGATGTGGATGTGTCTATATTATAGTAGTAGTCAAAATGTAGCAGGTATCGCGATGACCCCACCGCAAACGATTCCTGATAAATTAATGAATTTTGCGCGCAAATATCGTCACTAATAAAGTGAGGATTGAGGTCGAGATACGGCCTCAATCTTCTATATACTAGCAGCCAAGATATTGTATCAAGTTCCAATTGCTATCATGATTAGAATCATATAACATCTGACGTTTTCAATAACAATATAGATAATTGGAGCGTCAATGTTAAGACAACTTATTAATGTGGCAGATAAAACACTCGGAGCAGTAAGCGGAACCATTTCAGGATTAATTTCAGGTTCAATCGTTGATTATTTTTTCATCTATCATAATGATGACTATAAGAACTCAGTCTATGCAATTTATTTATATTTTGCCTCTTTACCGATCTTCATGCCATTAAAAGCTTGGGATGGCGGCAAAGTGGGTTTTTCAGAAGGTCTGATCGCTGGCGCATTATATGCAAAAACTGTATATGATGAATTAGTATGTAGAGAAGAATCCCAAGAAGTGGTGAGTGCGGTGAAGTCACTAGAAGACACGTTGGTGAGCTTGCAAGGTTTGTTGTCCGTCATACAAGAAATGCAAAATGAACGTCGTTTATCGCAAGCATCATTATGTGTTTCAACACTTAAGCCATCACCCGAAATTAAAAACCTGAGTTTCTTGCGCGCGAATTTGTCACTTTTTAATCGTGTCGAAGATAATATGATTGAACTTAATCGACATCATAATCGAGAGTTTCAAGAAGAGTATGATAGAAGACACGGCATGGTTGTTTGTAAATGATACTACCACTGGCAGATCGCCATGAATTTTGCTGATAAATCCTATTTCAACAAGAACTAAGAAAATAGGGTGGATTAGGTGCTTTTTGCCGTAATCCACCAAAAATAATAATGATATTTTTTAATTTGGTGGATTACGGTGCAAAAAACGCACCTAATCCACCCTATTTTCTTAGTTCTTGTTGAAATATTCGCCAGCTCTGAGACAGAACGGCTATATTTTGTCATGTACAGTGTAATATTACACCTTAATGTATTTTATTCACCATAACGTTACTTAAGTCTGATAATAAACGACTAAATTGCCCATAAGAATCTTTTAGATAATTAGGAATATTATTTTGCTGTATAGCAACTCCTAACGCTTCTATTTCCTGTGCGCTAACCTTTGCAGTTTGTGCTCGATTAAATTGAAACAATGCATAAGCTGCAGCAAGGTGCCATGCTGCATGAAAAGTCGGCCCAAACACATCCATGTGTTTTCGACCAACATACATATCCAGTACGCCAAACGTAGCTGTGATCGCACCTGCTACAAGCAAAGGTTGATACGTTAACGTATTGAAATGGACCAGCACATTTAAAAAAGTCGTTACCGCTGCCAGTTTATCTAAATCATTTAACCGCTTGAGCGGTATAGCATGACTTAAAGCAGAGAATGTCGCTGCAAAGAGTGTAACATAATCTTGGCAATAAAAAGCTACTGCAAATAAACCCAAATTGGATAATGTACAAAAATATTCAGCAATATGATCAGAATGCACGTAAAAGTGTTCGCATCGACTACGCTGGTCAGTGAGTTCCGTGAGAAATTTTAAGGCGCCTAAAAGATGTTCTGATGCTGGCATGCTGTCAATTGCATTTAATATTTTATTGATGCTGTTTTCATTCACTTTTAGTGTTTTTAAATTATAAATAATTTGATTGCGCGTTTCCTCTTTATTGTTGATGGGATTAGGTTTAAAAAACGAAATCGGTTGTGTTATGGCTGCTGTTTGAGAAGCTACATTTGAAATTTTAGAAGGATGCATTGCTTGAGCTTGATTGCAATTAGCGCCTTGATATAAAATCGTATCAAATTCTTGATATTGTTCTTGTCTTGATTGCATATGATCTACTTTCCTTATAAATATACATCACAATTTAAATGTGATAACACGTTTTAATTGTGAATGCAATCAGGAATATGCAAGTAAAGTGGCATCAAGAAAAATGATTTTACCTAGGCACATGTTCATCGAGAGAGCTTGTTTATTGTTTGGGCCCTTTTCTTATATTATCAGTAATCTTTTGCACCTGATCGGAAATCTTATCCATTTTATTTTCTATCTTCTCAGTCAATTTGGTTATTGCTTTATTAACCTTATGGAAAAATTTCGTAGGATCTTTATGTTTGTTATAGCCGTCGTTTTCTCCTTGGTGTGAGACTGGTACCCTTTTAGAATTTGTAGACTCGTTGGCGGTAGGTTGCTTCTTAGATTGTTGATCGTATCCAGGTGGTAGCGGTGGTGGTGCATCTTGTGGTGGCGGTGGTACAGATGGCGTTATGACCTGTTGCGTTTGCTGTTTAGCATCGGGTACTGGTGGTAATGGCGGCATTGCATTTGGTAATTTTTCATTTTGTATTGAAAATATATTGTTTATATCATCTATAAGCCCATTTCTTTGTCGCTTTGAATCTACTCCTTCTCTAAGAGTAATGTCAAGACAGCGTTTAATGAGCTGATCTTTTACTTCTGATAAAGCCACATAATTTTGAATAGTAAAATTAGAATAGTTAACTTGTACGTTTTTGGTAAAATCATTGATATCTTTTTTTAATTTCGCAAGCTCATCTACGCTCGCATCCTTCTCCACCTTTTTTTTGCCTGAAGATTTTTCATGCTTCTTTTCACTTTTAGCTATTTTCTCCTCTTTTTTTTCTGCTTTGATTTCAGCTTTTTTTGCTTCTATTTGACCTTCAACTGACACACTATTTGTGTTTTGTTTATTTAGTTTTATCACTGCTGGTAGCTCTTCTTTTTTTATTGTTGGTGGTAATATGGCCATACCTTTTTGAATGAAATCGAGCATTTTGCCTTCTCTGGCTAATCTAGATTTGAATACATCAACACCACTTTCAAATTCTGTGGGACATAGATTTTTCGCTTGCGGTCCTTTTGCGCCGCAGGCAGCAAGCTCAGTAATAGCATCCCCCCATTGAAACTCATCTGGCAATCGATTTTTATCAGCGTTTTTACTAACTTCTGCGATTAAATCTAGTAAAGTTTTACCTTCCACGGCTTGGTTAATATGTTTATTCTGCTCAAGAAAGGCGCTGATTAATGAGCTTGGTGTAATAGCAGTACTTTTTGGCATTGTTTCCATCAATGCTTTTTCTAACGATTTAATGAACTTTTGGACCGCATTCAATCCATCATTTAACCTTTGCTGATAATCCCCATCTGACTCACTTTGATTACGAGAAGTTAATGAAGACAACGTGTTCATTACTGCTGTTAGTTCATTCCTATCGATCATGGCGTACCTCCACCATTACATTAGATGAAATTACCTGTCATTTATGAAGTATAAGCAGTATTTTGATTTGTGCGATCTTAGGACATTATCTTCAAAGTAACCATATGAATATATTAATTATGTATTTTTATCAGGTTCTTGTATCGCTATCCGCCATCCAATTGCTTGGTATGGCGGATAAAAGATGGTTAAAGCTATTTTGCAACGTTTTCAAGCTCAGTAATTTCTTGCTTCATTTTATTGATTTTATCTGTACGACAAGATGTCACAGTACTGGCATCAACTTTAACACCAGTTACTGTTTTACCTAAGATAATGGGTTTCATGCAGTCTATCCAAAACTTTTTGCCACCTTTATTGCGAGCAAACCCAGCATCCTTACATGCTTTTGCAATAGCGGAACAGGATTTTGATGGCATCATATCATCCGCAGCTAACACAGGTTGTAGTGCAAAAAGGCAAACTAAAATTAAAAACAATATCTTACGCATAACGACCTCCAGTCGAATTGATCCATTTTTAAACATTTAAATTAATTGACCACACGCCCTAATATTATACAATGTTTTGCTTGCCCATGCGCAGATATTCTAATGTTTTATTATGACTTAATGCTTGTATACCAGCATCTCCAATTCTATTGCCAGTGACATCCAGCCATTTTAAGGTTGCATTTGTTGCAAGCGCAATAGCGGCAGGATCACTGATGTGATTATATGCTAATTGCAACCGTTGTATTGAAGTATTCTTTGCAAGTGCACTTGCACCCATATCGCCAACTTGATTTTGATATAAATTGACTTCGCGAAGATGATTTAATTTGGCCAATGCTTCTGCACCTTTATCACTGATTTGATTGATGCCAAAATTCAATGTCGTCCATTTTGTATTACGACTTAAGGCAATGATCATCTCATCATTCAGATTACTAAAATTGAGCGTCAATGATGATAGCGATGTGCTGCTTGCAAGTGCCTGTATTCCAGTCATGGTAATTCGGTTGAGTGAAGCAGATAATGACAGAAGTTTAGGATGTTGACCAAAGGCGATAAATGAACGATCGCTTAAGCCAGCATTGTCGACATTTAAATAGTTAATATTAACATTATTTGCTAATGCAACAGCGCTTTCATCACCAATCGTGTTATCACCCAAACCAAGCGTTGCAAAATTGGTTGTGTTCACAAATGCGCGAACGCCATAAGATGAAATATTATTTGACCCAATATTTAATGAGCGTAAGGTGGTGTTTTTTGCTAATGCAGCAGCACCTTGATCACCAATCGCATTGTGATAGAGATTTAATGTGCGCAGAGTAGTGTTTTTAGCTAATGCAATCGCACCTTTTGCGGTAATTTGTTTGCCGCTCAAATCAAGATATTCAATGGATTGATTTTTAGCAATAGCGATTGCGCCTTCATCGGTTATGGGTTCATTTGACATGAAGGTATTCACACTCAAATATTTTAATGATGCATGCTTTGCTAATGCGATCATACTGGTATCAGTGACTGCACTGTTCCAATCAATATTTAAGTATGTTAATGCTTGATTATTTGCTAATGCGATGACCCCATCATCACTCAGCTCATTCATCGCAAGATTAAGATGGGTGAGATGAGAGTTTGCTGCGAGTGCCTTTGCGCCATCATCCGTAATGTGCGCACCGGATAAATTTATGTGAGTTAATGAGGTGCTTTTTGCGAGCGCGATTGCTCCTGCATCACGGATATAATCCCAACAGACATCGGGGCCATCAAGACAAGCCGTGGTGTAATTTAAATTAATTGTTGTAATGTTAGGGTGCGCATTCAGAAAGGTCATCAATGCGGGTAGTTCTTTGCCTGTTATTTCAGAATCGGGCAAATCCAGCATGTTGTCTTTAATATGGGTTTTAAAACAGTTCACATCCACGCAACGTTCAGCATAACTTGGGTTGGTAAATAAACTGGCAATAAGTAATCCTAAGAATACTTTTTTCATACACGAGTGCTCCTTGTGAATTCAATCTTGATATTAAACGAGTGTACACTACTGTAAAATAATGTTGTTTTCAAGCATTATAGTTTATGGCGGTATCACGCTGGTTTAAATGACAGTGTGACGAATCCTGTGATCAACAAGAATATTGCGGAAACGACAATAGGCAAGACATCATGCCAAGTGGATAGAATGCCAATGATGAGTCCATCAACACCAAACACAAAAGCCATGATGGAGCCTGATACACCCATGACCCAACCTTGTCTGCTCGCATCAACTTGGTTAGAAAACAGTGTTAAAATCGAGGTGTAAGCGACCGACACCGTGCACGCAATCGGTATGATCAAAAGCCATGCCAGTAATGCACTATGCACGAATGCAAGTGCAAGAACCATGATGCCGGTGATGATACAAGATGCAATCGTGTTATTTTCGAGTGGAAAAAGCTTTGCAAGAAAATTAGATAAGTAGCCATTACCAATACCAAATCCAACACCCATGAGCGCCATGTAAAAACTGACTTCTGTTGGCGTGAAGTGATATGTCTTTAATAAAAACATGGAAATAAACGAGTAAAAACTACTCCAGCCCAATACCATCAAGAAAAAGATGATCGACAAGTTTTTGATGTCTTTGTCACGAAATGCGGAAATGAAAATAGTCAATGCGTGATATAAATTAATTGATAAGGTGGTGCTGCGTGTCACAAACGTTTCTTCAAACAACCACCACAATAGTGCAATATTGAGCAAGGAAAGCAATGCGGCAAATACAAACGGTGTGGAAAAGTTAAACCAAGTGATGATGTTTTTATCAGATAAAATACCACCAAACAAAGGGCCAACAATAAAGCCAATTGAGAGTGCTAACAAAATAAAGCCAATGTTACGGGTTTTATGTTGATCGGGGCTGATGTCAATAATGGCTGCTTGAGCAATGGGTTGACTGCCTGATGTAAAGCCCGCAACAATTCGCCCCACGATGAGTAAGGTTAGGCTATGATAGATCACGGCGACTGCTGATAATGCGTAACTTAAAAAAGCACCCACTAAGCAAATCAATAAGGATTTTTTTCTGCCGATTTTATCTGACAAATCACCTAATATGGCTGCACCGAAAAACCAGCATAACATGAATATGCTAACTACCCCGCCATAAATGAGATTTTGAATGAAACCAGTTTGTAAAGTAGGAGATAAAAATTGCGCATTTTTGTCAAAAATTAAGCCATTTAAAATGGGAAATACTAATCCAAGCCCCATGCCATCAATGAGCAATACCAGTAAGAGAGGTCCGCCGCTCATTAAGAAACTGTGTTCTTGCTTCATAAAAAATCCTTTACTTGGTGATTTGATTGTATAGCCATTTGACTAATTCTAGCATAACCTCCGTATCTTTTTTGCAATAATCTAGCATTGCATTTTTAATGCTGGTTTTTTCTTGTATGGAAATAGAAGGTGAAATCAACGCTTGAAACGCACGTTGTGCATCATTGCCATTGGCAACCTGCATGCCATCATAACCATATTGAGTTCCAAGTATTGCCGGTGCAACATTTTTTAAACTGAAACTGCCTTGAAAAGCATTATCGTATACTGCATCGCGTATAATGGGCAGTGGATCAACCAATCTATCGATCAATTGCATCAAGACGTCATAATGAGTAGGTGAGAAATCAGCGAGTGCTTGAATGCGTTCTGCTTCAAATTTACTGAAATACGCAACGACAGAACCTTGTTGCTGGCAAGCTGCAAGTAATGCAGGGATTAATGCTGGGCGTGGGTCATCTCTAGTTGCATGTAAAAATTCATGATGGATCACATCACTCTCTAGCGTATTTAAAATATGCACGCTAAATTGAAACGGAACGTGAGAAAATGGTTTGCAGCCTTCAAATTGTGGGATGGCAGGATTAATCGTTTCAAAATCTAAAAAAATCAAAGGAAATTGCCAATCCGTTAATGCTTTTTGAATGACATCATGATTGACATAACGTGTTCCTGTTTTGAAACAATTCACCATGCGTTGTTGCGATTCAGTCAGATCAGATAAACGAGCATCATCAAGATGAATGATGCCAGCATGATATAAATCCCACTTGCGAGTATTTATTTTTGGCAAATTAAAAATACTGACTTCAGGAATGTGCTTTTGTTGCCAACAATAATCAATAAAACCGCAAGGCGTAGGTTGATGGCAATATGGGCCAATATCAATATTCGGTATCTCCGGGTGAGTGATGATCGAAAAAATATCCCTAATTTTGGGTTGAATACTTAAATATTTATCCCGAATTTCATTGGTGATATCGACTTCCCTAAATAATTGACTTAAGTCAGGGTAATAACAATCGGGGTTCAGATGAACAATATTAATTTGTTCAATGGGTAGCCCCGTTTTTGCCATCACCCATGCTTGAATGGTGATATCATCATAATGTTCGTCTTTGATTTTTGTAGTCGATTTGACTTCATAAATACGCCATTTTTTTGTGGCAGGTACGTATTGAATAATATCGACTCGTGCATAGCAGCCTTTGTAATTGAAGGCTGCTTCATAAATGGTTGCTGTATTCTGTGTCAATAATTCTTGTGTTTTTGTCACAGCGCCAATAAAATCCCAAGGTTTATTATCGACCAAAACGCCACCTGGATAATAATCGCGTGCTTTAACGCCAACTTCATTACCTTGATCGAACAGGGCTTGCAGATCGGGTGTAATAGGTGCTTCTAATTCAGGATGGTGGATGGTTAAATAAATGCATTTATGACAGCGAAAGCCGCGCATTAATTTTGATTTACTGAGAAATTTTGGCGTTGATTTCATGTTCGCGTTATCTCGTTACATCTCACACGCATTAGACAACAATTCTTCTGCGTGCGAAAGTGTTTTTTCCGTAATTTTTTCACCGCCCAGCATGCGCGCCAATTCTTGCATGCGTTCTTTGTGGGTCAGCAATCGCAAAGAAGTATGTGTGGTATTATTCGTAACGCGCTTTTCAACTAACACATGATGATGCCCATTTGCCGCAACTTGCGCTTGATGGGTAATGCAAAATACTTGATAAGATTCACCCAAGGTTTTGAGTAATTTGCCAATTTTTTCAGCTGTCGCTCCACTTAAACCAGTATCCACTTCATCAAAAATCAGTGTCGGAATAGTGGTGCGGTGGGCGAGTGCCAAATGTAATGATAAACTTAAGCGTGATAATTCACCGCCTGAAATCATCCGTTGAATAGGGCTTAAAACCTGATCGGGATTGATTTTAATTAAGAACACAATTTTCTCATTACCATAAGGTGAAAAGTGTGCGGTTTCAGGTTCAAGATGAATTTGAAATTCACTGTGCGGCAAGGACAATGCACGAATCGTTGCGGTCACTTGCTGCGAGAGTTTTTGTGCCGACTGCTCACGCTTTTTGGATAAGTCTTTAGCTAAAATCTGAAAACTCGCTTCAAGCTTTTGTTTTTTGTCGATCAATTCTTTTAATAGCGCATCATGTTGACCAATGCTTTCTAATTCAGCCATCAATTTCTGTTGAAATTCGCCTAATTGTTCTGGGGAGGTTTTGTGTTTACGCGCTAAATTGAAAAATAAACCCACACGCGTTTCAATTTGCTGCAGTTTTTCTGGGTCAAGCGATGTGCGATCTAAGTATTGTCGAATGTCGGCTTCTAAATCTTCCATTTGAATCAAGACAGTTTGCATTGTCTTTGACCAAGTGGTTGCATGTGTTTCGTGTTGTATCATGGCATCGCAAATTTTTCGCATTTCTTTTAATGAAGATTGAATCGGGTGGGCATGGTCGCCATTTAGCATATTCAAGAGATGTTCAGCTTGATGCAAGAGTTCTTCGGCATGAGTTAAGCGTTTGTGCTCTGCTTCAAGCATGGCCCATTCATTATTTTTAATGTCTAACGCTAAAAATTCTTCTAACTGAAATTGCAAGAATTGGCTGCGATTGCAGGCTTGCTCAATTTGTTTTTGTAATTGTTCAATGTGTTGTTGCACCTCTTTCAGGTCATCAGCATGTGTTTTAATGTGTTGTAAAAGACCAAAATGATCGCCGAAACGATCAAGCATGTCACGTTGCGTGTCGTGTCTTAATAGCACTTGCTGTTCGTGTTGACTGTGCAAATGAAATAACAATTCACCGAGTTCTTTCACAAATTGCAGCGTGCTGATCGTATCATTCACATAGCAACGCGATCTGCCATCGTGTAATATGACACGCCTTATGATGCATTCGTGTTGCTCATTTAATAAATCAGCATCCCGTAATTTTTCGATCACTTTTGGAAATTGACTGATTTCAAATTGCAAGATGACTTCAGCTTTGTCTTTGCCTTGGCGAATGAGTTGATTGGAAGCGCGCCCACCTAATGCAATGTCGATTGCTTCAATGAAGACCGATTTTCCAGCTCCGGTTTCGCCTGTGATCATGGTGGTTCCGGTTTCTAAATGTAAACGCAACGATTCAATCGTGAGTAAATCGCGAATGTAAATATCAGTCAGCATGTGGTGATTCCTTTAGCTCAGTTTACGTCCCCATTGCAATTTGCTGCGTAGTGATTCGTAATAATCGTAATCGGTCGGATGGATTAAATCTAAATGTTGCTTGAATTTTTTAATTTGAATTCGGCTGCCAAGTGGTGTTTCGATCAATTGATGACTATCACAAGCAAGGCGCGGTTGGGCCGTGTTATTTTTCGAAATGAAAATGTCCACCGTTTGATTACCTTCAATGACAATCGGTCGCATACTGAGTGTGTGCGGAAACATGGGAACGATTACTATGGCATCGAGTTTAGGATGCAAAATGGGCCCGCCACCTGATAAAGCATACGCTGTTGATCCAGTTGGTGTTGCAATAATCACGCCGTCTGAATCTTGACTGCAGACAAACTGATTATTGATGTAAATTTCAAATTCAGTCATGTGCGGTACTGAGCTTGGGATGAGGGCAACTTCGTTTAAGGCAAGGTCACTGCCTAACACACGATCTTGATGGATGACACTTGCTTCCAATAAAAAACGCTTCTCAAGAATATAATCGCCTTCTAAGATCGTTTTGATTTTATCAAAGCGGTTTGGCAAGATGTCGGTTAAAAAGCCAAGACGTCCACGATTGATGCCAAGGACTGGCACATGATGATAGACGGCATCACGGGCGGTATGCAGTAAGTTGCCATCGCCACCAATGACAATGAGCAAATCCGCTTTTTGACATAACTCTGGGCGCGACAACACTTGCAAATCATGGTTGGGGATGGCAGGGGCGGTTTCACTATCTAACAAGCAGTTTAGGTTTAATGCGCTTAGATACTGAATCAATTCTTGTAATGTTTCTGCTGCTTGTTGGTTTCGGTGCCTGCCAACGATGCCGAGCGTTTTAAATTGGCTATTCATAACGAATCCTTTAGTAGGGATACCCTTATTCTAAGGTATCGCTTGAAATTTTAAAACTCGACCTTATATCTCTATCATTGTTATATTGTTTTGCAAAGAAGAGGAGCAAGTGTCATGACCCAAGATATCCCAGGTGATAAAGATCGTGAGCAATCACCCGACTTATTAGAGCATCCATCCTACGAAGAATTAGAAAAGAAATTAACCGAAACAGAGCAAAAAGTGAGCGAATATTGGGACCGTATCGTCCGTATGCAGGCAGAAGCGGATAATCTTGCTAAACGCGCTGAGCGAGATGTGAGCAACGCCCATAAATACGCATTAGAACGTTTTATAAGTGAACTCATCCCAGTGATTGATAGTTTAGAATTATGCATCAATAATACAGCGCATCATGATCATGACACCACCAAAGCTGTGGTTGAAGGCGTACAATTAACGTACAAATTAATGATGACTGCCTTATCAAAATTTGGTATACAGCAATTGAATCCAGTGTCTGAACTCTTTAATCCTGAATATCATCAAGCCATTTCCATGCAAGAAGATGAGTCAGCTGCACCTGGTACCGTATTATCGGTGTTACAAAAGGGTTATTCCTTGAATCAGCGTCTCTTAAGGCCTGCTTTGGTGGTGGTGGTAAAAACGGTGGAATAAGGCATTGAAAACGCAATAATTGCCCATATCTATTAAGTAAGAAACTTAAACAGTGGAGATTAATATGGCTAGTAAAATCATTGGCATAGATTTAGGTACCACCAACTCATGCGTTGCAGTCATGGAAGGTGACAAAGTGAAGGTCATTGAGAATTCTGAAGGTGCGCGAACCACGCCTTCTATCGTCGCCTATTTAAAAGATGAAATTCGTGTGGGCCAGCCTGCTAAGCACCAAGCCGTCACTAATCCTAAAAATACCGTTTACGATGCAAAACGCTTGATTGGCCGTCGTTTTGATGAACCTATGGTCAAAAAGATGCAAGAAACCGTGCCATATTCCATTATCAAAGCAGATAATGGTGATGCTTGGATTCAAGTTGGCGATCAAAAATTAGCTCCACCGCAAGTTTCAGCTCAAGTTTTAATTAAGATGAAAAAGACTGCTGAAGATTACCTCGGTCATGAAGTCACAGAAGCCGTCATTACTGTACCTGCGTACTTTAATGATTCGCAACGCCAAGCCACCAAAGATGCAGGCCGTATTGCAGGCCTTGATGTCAAACGCATTATCAATGAGCCGACAGCCGCAGCGCTTGCTTTTGGTATGGATAAAAAACCTGGCAATCGTAAGATCGCAGTTTATGACTTGGGTGGCGGTACATTTGATATTTCCATCATTGAAATTGCTGATGTGGATGGCGAGCATCAATTTGAAGTGTTATCCACCAATGGCGATACGTTTTTGGGTGGTTCCGATTTCGATCAACGTTTAATGAGTTATCTGATTGATGAATTTAAAGCAAGTAACGCAATTGATTTACGTAAGGATCCATTAGCGTTGCAACGTTTGAAAGAATCAGCGGAAAAGGCCAAGATTGAATTGTCATCAACGCAGCAAACCGAAGTCAATTTGCCGTATATTACAGCCGATGCAACTGGTCCAAAGCACATGAATATCACCATTACTCGTGCCAAACTGGAATCATTAGTTGAAGATTTAGTAAAACGCAGTATTGAACCTTGCAAAGTGGCAATTAAAGACGCAGGCTTAGATACTGCTAAAATCGATGATGTGATTTTAGTGGGCGGTCAATCACGTATGCCTATGGTACAAGAAGCCGTACGTCAATTTTTTGGCAAAGAACCACGAAAAGACGTGAATCCCGATGAAGCGGTTGCAATTGGCGCTGCAATTCAAGGTGCTGTGTTATCAGGTGCAATCAAAGATGTGTTATTGCTTGATGTGACACCACTTTCACTTGGCATTGAAACCATGGGTGGGGTGATGACCAAACTCATCGAGAAAAATACCACGATCCCAACTAAGGCAAACCAAGTGTTTTCAACGGCTGCTGATCATCAAACTGCAGTGACCATTCATGTGTTGCAAGGCGAACGTGAAATGGCATCAGCCAATAAATCATTAGGCCGTTTTGATTTGGCTGACATTCCACCTGCACCACGCGGAATGCCGCAAATTGAAGTGACATTTGATATTGATGCTAATGGTATTTTGCATGTGTCGGCAAAAGATAAAGCAACTGGAAAAGCACAATCCATTCGTATTCAAGCCTCATCCGGTTTAAACGAAGATGAAGTCAACCGCATGATTAAAGATGCAGAAGCACACGCTGCAGAAGATAAAAAGTTCCACGAGTTAGTGGCAGCGCGTAATCAAGCGGATAACATGATTCATGCTGTCAGTAAAGCCATGAAAGAAGCAGGCGATAAAATCTCTGCTGATGAAAAGAAAACCTTGGAAGATGCGATTGCTGATTTAAAATCAGTGCTGACTTCAGATGATAAAGACGCGATTGAAGCAAAAACCAACGTGTTAACTGAAGCGTCCGGTAAAATGGCTGAGAAATTGTATGCAGCAGGCGGTGCGGATGCAGCGGGTGGTGAAGCTGGAGCGGGTAGTGCTGGACAAACTGCTGGCGGTGGATCAGGCGATAATGTGGTTGATGCTGAATATGAAGTTAAAGATGGTGAAGACAAGAAAAAGTAATTGTTAAAATCGTAGGGTGGATTGGACGTTTTTTGCCATAATCCACCCTATTTTTTGTGTCTTACTAGAGAGCAGCTAAATGGCAAAACGTGACTATTATGAAGTGCTAGGCGTTTCTCGTAACGCAAGCGATGAAGACATCAAAAAAGCTTATCGTAAGCTTGCTATGAAATATCATCCGGATCGCAATCCAAACGATAAAACGGCAGAAGAAAAGTTTAAAGAACTGCAAGAAGCCTATGCAGTATTACAAGATAACCAAAAGCGTGCTGCTTATGACCAATTCGGCCATGCGGCCATGGATGGTCACGGTGGCTTTGGAGGTGGCGCGGGTGCTGGCATGCATGGTGCCAATTTCAGCGACATTTTCGGCGATATTTTCGGAGATATCTTTGGTGGAGCGGCTGGTGGTCGTCAGCAAGGCATGCGTCGTGGTAGCGATTTGCAATATGCAGTTGAAGTGACACTTGAAGATGCGGTGTTTGGTAAATCCATGGATATTACCATACCCACGCTAATTTCATGCACCGAGTGCGGTGGCAATGGCGCCAAAAAAGGCACGACACCTGTCAAATGCACAGATTGTGATGGGCATGGGCAAGTACGTATGCAGCATGGTTTCTTTACCGTGCAACAAACCTGTCCGACTTGTCGCGGACAAGGAAAAATGATTAAAGATCCTTGTCCTGTCTGTCATGGTCAAGGGCGTGTGCGTCACAATAAAAAACTGTCGGTCAAAATACCTTCTGGTGTTGATAATGGCGATCGTATTCGCTTAACGGGTGAAGGGGAAGCGGGCGAAGCAGGTGCGCCAGCAGGTGATTTATATTTACAAATCCATGTGAAACCGCATCCATTATTTGAGCGCAGAGAGAATGATTTGTATTGTGAAGTGCCGATTGATTTTACATTGGCTGCATTGGGCGGTGAAATTGAAGTACCTGCATTAAAAGGCCGAGTGAAATTAAAAATCCCCTCAGAAACACAAACCGGCAAAGTGTTTCGCATGAAGGGCATGGGGGTGCCGAGTGTACGTGGTGGTGGGCAAGGTGATTTGATGTGTCGTGTTGCAGTTGAAACACCCGTGAATTTAACTGCTAAGCAAAAAGAATTGTTGCAACAATTGAAAGAAACCATGTCTTCCAACAACAAGCATAACCCTAAATCAGAAAGCTGGTTTAATAAAGTAAAGAAATTTTTTGAAGATATGAAGTTTTAACTCATTTTATCCCCTATCCCCTCTCCCCAACTTTTTTTGTTGGGGAGAGGGTAGGGGAGAGGGGTAAAAAATGTGTCGTTCATCAGGAATGGGAGTAATAGGTATCATGCAAAAAACACCGATGACAGCGTATGGCGCAGAAAAATTACGTGAAGAATTGCATCGTTTAAAACAAACTGAGCGGCCACGTATTATCGCAGCGATTGCTGAAGCACGTGCGCATGGCGATCTAAAAGAAAATGCAGAATATCATGCAGCGCGTGAACAGCAGGGGTTTACTGAAGGTCGTATTCAAGAAATTGAAGGTAAACTGTCATCCGCTCATATTATTGATGTGACAAAAATCGACAATATCGGACGTGTGATTTTTGGGTCGACCGTGACATTAACCAATGGCACAGGTGCCAGCATTTCTTATCAAATTGTGGGCGAAGATGAAGCGGATATTCAAGTCAATAAAATATCGGTCACATCGCCGGTTGCAAGAGCATTAGTCGGCAAATATGAGGGCGATAGCGTTGAAGTGAATACACCTGAAGGGGTGATCGTCTATGAAATTGTTGAGGTGTCATACATCTAATGGCTGGTAAAAGTAGCGCAAAGTGGCTCTCCGAACATTTCTCTGATCCTTATGTTAAGCTAGCACATAAAGCTGGCTTTCGTTCGCGTGCGGTTTATAAACTCGCGGAAATCGATGAAAGAGACCATCTGTTACATCAAGGCATGACGGTTGTTGATTTGGGAGCAGCTCCTGGTGGCTGGTCGCAAATTGCTAGCAAAAAGGTAGGCAGAAATGGCAAAATCATCGCAATTGATTTGTTGCCAATTGATCCTATTTCTGGCGTTGAGATCATACAAGGTGATTTCACCCAAGATGAAACTGTCAATAAAATACTTGCGCTAATAGCAAAACCCATCGATTTGATTCTATCAGACATGGCGCCCAATATGAGTGGCCATGACAGTGTGGATGTGCCACGGTCAGTGTATTTGGCTGAATTAGTGCTTGATTTTGCTCTTAAACATTTGCGACCTGATGGTTCGCTCGTGATGAAAGTCTTTCAAGGGGATGGGTTTCAAGAGTTATATGCAACGATAAAATGTCATTTTAAAATGACAGCGATTCGCAAACCAAAAGCTTCCCGCGGTAGGTCGCGGGAAGTGTATGTGGTTGGGAAGGGGTTTAAGGGTTAATGATTATTGGATTGTGACAACGTCATATGACTGTTTGTTGTCAATTCCGTTTCATCCTCGTTTTCAATATTCACATTATAAACCACCTGCATCGCACTACGATAAGCTTCGGTGAGTTCACACTTAAATACATTATTTTCTTTGCTTAGCGTGCATATACCATGTTGTTCAAAATCTTTCATGACATTATAAATGGCATCGGCCGCAGCCGTATTTTTATTTTGTATTTCATCTTGATAAGCTGATTTTAATAACTCAAGTACATTATTGATGGTCACAAAAATATCAACGTGACTCAGCGTTTTTATGGTAGCTGATAACTTTTTAAATGCGCAAACTGTTGGGTCAGTAAATATCATAGAGCTGATATTGTTGTAAATTGACCATGTGCTGCATGGGATAGCAATTGATTTAAAATTGATTTTCCCAATGATGGTTTTAATAAATGTTGTGAGAGATCCATTAAATCGTTGGATAGAACCATAATGAAAATTGATTGCACATTGTTCTAAATACTCTTTAAAATTGTTTTTTTCTTCTTTAGTGGTCGCTACATTATTGCAAATTGTTTCAATTAATTGCGTTAATTTTTCATATATTAAACTTGCTTGCGAGAAATGCATGATTTTTGTGGAAAGAGGAACACCCACTCTTCTAAACGAAGAGAGAGTTTGACTGTAGATCTTGCTTTCGATATTCGTTGAGTAATTGGTTGAGATAAATGCACTTTTAACACTATTTAGAAATTGATTTTGATCTTCAATCGTCATACACAATTTGCAATCAGCCAATACTATATTCAAATAAGTGAGTGATTTAAGTAGCTCATTCTTGTTATCCATTAGATGTATGGCATACGCCTCAAAAACCTTTAAGGTAAACTGATTGGGATCATGTAAAAATTGTTGGATGAATGGAGTGATAAATAAAGGATCTAATTCGTGCAGTGTTGTATGTGCTACTGATCCCATAAAACCTTGATCAATCGCCATCAGTGTTTCTATTCCATGATGGTTTACCTTATTCTTGATGGTATTCACAAATGCCTGATAATCAGCATGGGTAAAAATGCCTCCCATAAAATACGTGATGACATCGATTGCTTTACGTTCTAAAGCGACAGCGATCATTTCATGTTTAACGGCAGGTTCAAAAAAGAAGCGACTTTTTGTGAGATACCAAGCAACGTCTTCAGCATCGTCACGGATAATGGCCGAAAACATGTCTTCAAATGGCACGACCTCAAGCACATCATCTGATAGAGTCATTTTGCTTCTTATGTTATTTAATATACGTTGCATCGTTATTTACCTGTCATCGTTACAAATTGTATTAATTATGCATGAATTATATGGGGATTTTATGAAGGAAATCTTAAAGCATACGCTTAGCATACGTTATTTTATCAAAATTTTAATAAATACTTGGCGGAAGCAGTAATATTCTAATCAATAGCCCTGCAAGCATCATTCGTCATCATGCGTCATCATGCGTTAGTTAAACTAATCTTAAGCTTATTGTGCTATAATATTCACATTAAATGAGGTAAGTAACTAATGCATAACCGCTTAAAAATCATTCATACCAATATGCCAGACCTATACCAAAATAACCATCTTAAAGAAACGTTGTTGGTATCCTCTGATTATAACTTATTAAAATCCAAGTGTGATTTGATCGTTCAATATACGAAGAAGATTGATCCAAATGCAACAATTGAAGCTTATGACATTAAAGAATTGCCGCAAGATCAAGAGAAAATTTCACCAATCATGCTTGTTGCTTTTGAAAATTATCACGTTAAAGATCCTTATCCGACAGAAGTAAAACTAAATGCACTTAAAGATAACGGCTATCAGTTTTACGTTAATGTCACAGCATTATTACCTCGTCCTGTTAAAGCGCTCTATGGCGAACGACTTACTTGTAAACATGCATCCCCTATCGCAGGCGGATTATTTCCTTTGCCCATTAATCTCAGTGATATTGAATCGGTACTATTTGATAAAAAACCAGATCAAATTTTATTAACGAGTAATCCTAAAGAAAATATTCATCATCCCAGTATTCGAGTTGGAGATATTATGCGAATAGGGTTCGATAATGATGGGCAGTTTGTTTCAACACACGAATTCATTTATTTAGATGAGGACATTTGCATCAGTGCAAATGGTGTTGTTGAACCCATGCTAATACATTTGACCCAAGATGTTCTGATGTTGTATGTGCACAAATCAACGTATCAATTAAACGTGTTAAGAAAACAACAAGATTGGCATTATTCTGAAGAACTTGTTAATGCGCTGGTTGATTTTTATAAAGAATACAATCAACTAAACGCTGATCATGATAATTTAATGAAACATGCTAACGCTATTCTTGGCCATATCAAAAATCTTAATATTACAAACCAATATGTTGAAAATGGATTAATCAACTTCCTGTCTTCTTACATTCCAACTGATAAGAAGAATTCCTTCATCACGCAATTTAATCTATTTGATCAGAATAAACTGACCGGTTCTAATCAGGGTAACAAGAAAGATAACAATGAGTTACCCAAGAAAAAGTATTAATGCCCTTCATTGTATAAATTATGATCATATCGATTTACCATCTTAAAAATGCGATGTAATATCCCAACCCATTGAATTAATATCATTAATTTAAACAGCGATCTGATATAGAATTCATCACTATTTTTAGTCATAATGTGTCTCCTCTTTTAGAGAAGGTATTAGGGCCTGCCAAGACAAAGGCACGATAAGATCAATAATATTGCGTATATCTATATCATGTATTTTTTATGACCTGTATTTGCTGATTTGTACGTGAATTATATAGGTAGCGTAAAATCTGCCTCTGATGTTTTGCAGTAATGTGTTATCCTACTAGTAGGTAAGAAATGAAGGTTAAATCATGAATTTTTTTCTCATTTTTGACTTTGCGAGAGGTCAACTAACGTGAATGATACAATTAAGACAATTCTACTTTGGATGGTGATTGCTGTTATCCTGATTTCCGTTTTCAATAATTTCCACAGCCGCAGTACGACAGAAGAACGTATTCCGTATTCTAAATTCGTTTCTGAAGTGAAAGCGGGTAATGTGCGTGATGTGAATATTACTGAGCAAAGTGTTAATGGGCGTTATCGTAACAATCAAGCATTTACCACGTATTTACCCATGCGCGAAGACAGTATTCTCCTCTCACAATTAATTGATAAAGGTGTCATTGTTAAAGGTAAACCGCCTGAACAACCTGGCATTTTGATTCATTTGTTGAATTTATTACCATGGATCATTCTGTTTGCATTTTGGATCTACATTTTGCGACAGCAAGCAGGTGGGGGTAAGGGCGGCGCCTTTTCATTTGGCAGGAGTCGAGCGCGCTTATTGGGCACCGATCAAGTCAAAGTCACCTTTGCCGATGTGGCAGGATGTGAAGAAGCCAAAGAAGAAGTCAAAGAGTTAGTTGATTTCTTACGTGATCCGGGTAAATTTCAACGCTTAGGCGGTAAAATCCCACGCGGTGTGTTACTGGTTGGCCCACCCGGAACAGGTAAAACCTTGCTGGCACGCGCGGTTGCTGGGGAAGCCAAAGTACCCTTTTTCACTATTTCTGGCTCTGATTTTGTTGAAATGTTTGTCGGTGTGGGCGCATCACGTGTTCGCGATATGTTTGAACAAGCCAAAAAACAAGCGCCTTGCATTGTCTTTATCGATGAAATCGATGCAGTCGGTCGTCATCGCGGCGCAGGGCTTGGCGGCGGTCATGATGAGCGCGAACAAACTTTGAATCAATTACTCGTTGAAATGGATGGTTTCCAAGGCAATGAAGGGGTCATTGTGGTCGCAGCAACCAACAGGCCAGATGTGCTTGATCCTGCCTTATTGCGTCCGGGACGCTTTGATCGTCAAGTGGTGGTGGGTTTACCCGATGTGCGCGGCAGAGAGCAAATTTTACGTGTGCACAGTCGCAAAGTGCCGGTTGCTGATGATGTGGATGTGGCGGTCATTGCGCGCGGTACACCTGGTTTTTCAGGTGCTGACCTTGCCAATATTGTCAATGAAGCTGCGCTTTTTGCAGCGCGCGCCAATAAGCGTGCAGTTGAGATGGAAGATTTTGAGAAAGCAAAAGATAAAATCATGATGGGCGCAGAACGCCGCTCCATGGTGATGTCAGAAGAAGAGAAAAAACTGACTGCTTATCATGAAGCAGGCCATGCCATTGTTGGCTTGCATCTTAAAGGACATGATCCTGTTCATAAAGTAACGATTATTCCACGTGGACGTGCACTCGGCGTGACCATGTTTTTACCTGAGGGTGATCGTTATAGTTATAGCAAAGAATATTTGGAAGATAAACTAGCGAGTTTATTTGGCGGTCGTATTGCCGAAGAAATCATTTTTGGTATGAATAATGTGACGACCGGCGCTTCTAATGATATCCAAAAAGCGACGGAAATTGCGAGAAATATGGTAACCAAGTGGGGCTTATCAGAAAAAGTTGGTCCACTCAGTATCAGTGGTAATGATGAGGAAGTCTTTCTTGGGCATTCTATTACGCGCCATAAAGAAGTGTCTGAAGCGACATCCAGTATTGTTGATGCAGAAGTAAGAAGTATCATTGAACGCAGTTATAAGCGTGCGCATCAAATCTTGACAGATAACTTAGCTATGTTACACACCATGGCGAAGGCGCTCATTAAATATGAAACAATCAACCAAGAGCAAATTCAAGACATTTTACATGATCGACCAGTGCGAGAACCGCCTAATTGGCAAGCTGGTCAAAAGGATGCGAAAAAATCTCAAGGAACCACAGAAGAACCGCCAAAGCAAGGTGAGCTCAAACTTGATGAGCCAAATACAGATGGCGAGGGTACTTCTACAGCTGAATCAACAGGTATGTAAGTCAATATGACAGAGAAAAAACAGTTAAAGTATTTTGGTACAGATGGTATTCGCGGACAAGTCGGTAAACCACCTATAACGCCTGATTTTGTGTTACGCCTTGGTTATGCTGTCGGTTGTGTACTAGCAAGACAAGGCAGTGGCAAGGTATTAATTGGTAAAGACACGCGAATATCGGGCTACATGTTCGAATCCGTTCTTGAAGCCGGATTATCGGCAGCCGGTATTAATACGCAATTACTCGGTCCCATGCCAACACCCGCTATTGCTTATTTAACGCGAACATTGCGCGCGCAAGCAGGGATTGTAATCAGTGCATCACATAATCCTTATCATGATAATGGCATTAAATTCTTTTCTTCCTTGGGCACAAAATTATCGCAAGAATTAGAATACGCCATTGAAGAAATGCTTGAGCAACCCATGACAGTGGTTGAATCACGTTTGCTCGGTAAAGTGATTCGCGTTATTGATGCACCGGGCCGTTATATTGAATTTTGTAAGAGCACCGTTGCAACTGACATGATGCTAAAAGGTTTAAAAATCGTTGTCGATTGTGCGCATGGTGCAGCTTATCATGTTGCGCCTAGCGTCTTTCGTGAGCTTGGTGCAGATGTGATTGAAATTGGTGTTGAACCCAATGGGCTTAATATTAATATGGGTTGTGGTGCCACTGACACCGCGCTACTGCAACAAACCGTCGTGAAAAAAGCTGCAGATTTAGGTATTGCATTGGATGGCGATGGTGATCGCGTGATGATGGTTGATCACACAGGCGCATTGTTAGATGGCGATGATTTACTGTATATCATCGTCAAACATCGTCATAAAATGGGATTGTTAAAAGGCGGGGTCGTTGGCACCGTCATGTCTAACCTTGCCTTGGAAGATGCGATGGCCGAATTAGGCATACCATTTACTCGTGCACCGGTAGGCGACAAAAATATTCTTGCAGAACTCATGAATCTTTCTTGGCATTTGGGGGGTGAACCATCAGGGCATATCCTCACCTTGGATTTAACATCATCAGGGGATGGGATCATTGCGGCATTACAAGTTTTGGAAGCCATGCAAGCCAAACGTTTATCACTTGCTGACATGCGCGCTGATTTTGTGAAATATCCCCAAGTACTTTTGAATGTCACAGTAAAAAATGGTAAAGAAGTTTTAGAAGACGAACGTGTGAAAGCAGTGATTGTTGATGAAGGGCAAGGTGTGATACAAAATGGTGGCCGTGTATTAATGCGTCCATCAGGGACTGAGCCTTTAGTGCGCATCATGGTGGAAGGCAAAGATTTCGACTGTATTTCGCAGTTAGCCAATCGTTTAAGCCAAGTCGTACAAGAAGTCGCAGAAATGACAGGGGATGCATGATGAAAATTACTGGAAGTATTGTGGCATTGGTCACGCCCATGCAACAAAGCGGCGAAATTGATTTTAAGCGTGTCGAAGAATTGGTTGAATGGCATATTGCGAGTGGTACGCATGGTATCGTGGTCGCAGGAAGCACTGGCGAATCCGCCACACTATCGCATGATGAACAACAACAATTAATTCAATTCGTTGTGAAGCAAGTGGCAAAACGCATACCAGTTATTGCCGGAACGGGTTCATGTTCCACTTCAATTGCATGTGAGTTAGCGCAACAGGCAAAAAATGCCGGTGCCGATGGGTGTCTTATCGTGACACCTTATTACAACAAACCCACCCAGCAAGGTTTGTACGAACATTATCGCTATATTACTGAACGGGTCGATTTGCCCATTATTCTTTACAATGTGCCAGGCCGCACCGGATGTGATTTATTGCCAGAAACGGTTGAACGCTTAGCGCAATTTAAAAATATTATCGGGATAAAAGATGCAACAGGAAAAATTGATCGTTTGGGTCAATTATTGAAACACACCCCGCGTTCATTTTTAATTTTGAGTGGCGATGATCCAACTGCGCTTGAGTGGATGTTAAATGGTGCCAAGGGGGTGATTTCAATCACGACTAATGTTGTGCCGGATGCGATGCGTATGTTGTGTGATGCCGCTTTAGCGCACAAGCACACTGATGCCAATCACATCAATCAAAAATTAGCTTCATTACACGAGCGTTTGTGTATAGAATCAAACCCGATCCCAGTCAAGTGGGTGTTAGCAGCGCTTGGCAAAATTGAATTAGTGTTACGTTTGCCTCTGGTTCCTCTTGATAAGCGTTATCATCCTGCGCTAAAAGAAGCCATGCAAATTGCAGAACTTGAATCGACAGTGAGTATAGGATAATGATAAAGAAAATTACACAAACATTATATTTAACGCTTTTATTTGGATTGGTTGCGGGTTGTTCTTATGTCTCAAAACCTGCATTTTTACAGCATCGCGATACCGATTATTTATCAGCACAATCTACAAAACCATTGGTCATTCCACCTGGATTAAATTCCGATGCATTTCATAGCGCCTACCCCGTGTCAGAGCATGCCTATGCAGGGCAGCCAAAGCAAGTGAGCATCGTCCCACCTGGAATTAAATCTTGATCGGGTGTTAAATCTCAGTATAATCCAATCTCGCATGGAGAGGTACCGAAGCGGTCATAACGGCGCCGACTCGAAATCGGATGGGGAGTTTTACTCCCACGAGGGTTCGAATCCCTCCCTCTCCGCCAGATGAACTTCCAGTAAGTTCCTAAGACTTCCAAGTTGCCTTCTGATCATATCCACTTATTGTTAGATATGCATCCAAATATTATGCCTAGCCGGTTTATCAATAGCTTGAAAACGGTGACGAGCAGACTATTGCGGAAGGAATTTTCAGAGCATCTGAGTAAGTTTTACTGGAAACCAGTTCTATGGACACGCGCGTATTGCTTAGTTACTGCAGGTGGTGCACCCATTGATATCCTCAAACAATATATACAAAATCAAGAAAAGCCAAAATAATAATGAGTCGCTATCCATCTCCATCCAAACGCTGCGCGCTCTGGATGGAGAATTCCGCGACTTTTGTTAAATTGACTTAATTAATTGATAATTATATAAATTCTCATTTAATCGCTAATCACGATATTGGGAATAGGCGTTTTGCAGTTAGATAAACGTAAGCGTTCAGTTATCGCTAAACGCTTACTTTATTGGCGCTTGATTCCGCAGACACAGAATTAACACTTATTCTGCATTGATTGTGTTTGCATTGCTTCACTTGGTGTATAGCAGCCAAATTCATTTTCAATTGATATCAAAAATTGTCGTTGATCAAAAAGTGCATCGGGTGCTTCTGATAGGAAAGTACCGGAGTATTTTGGAGAAGGAGAAAAAACTGCATCATAAGAAATATCATTACGCCATAATGCGATAATATCTTTTATAGGTCTAGATTGCAATTCAGAATAAAATAGCATTCTGGATAACTTATTAAGCGCCTTATTCATCTTGTCAAAACCTACTATTGTCTCTTGGTGACTTTTAATTCGTACAAACATTTCATCTGCTACAGTTCTTGTTTTCTCTGCTTCACCCTGTGCTGAAGGATTGGAAAAATTGTCTAATTGTTTAGTTAATTTATTTAAATCATACAGTACAGACTGCTCTAGTTCTATCATCTTTTCAAAACCTGATTGTAACTTTTGAGTATCGGGTAATAATTTTTTATCAATTCTTTTGTCACGTCTTGAATCGGTCATATGCTTCCCTTTTTGGTTTAAAAATAATAACGGCCATTAGAAAGACATGGATTGTATATGAAATTACCTATTACAGTGTAGGATTTTATTGCCTACTCTTAGTTTACGTATGTGTCACACGACAGCATATGATAAACTATAGATCAATTAATTCTATATTGATTATTTTAAGTTAAGTCGTGAATGTTAAAAGTGTACTTTTAATCAAAGTGATAACAACTTATTTGCCTAATTGCCTCTGAACCAATCCGCACGTGTTAACTTCTTCTTATCTTGCGTCATACCAATGCTCTCCTGTTAAAAAGCAGCAGCATGATACTGACAGCTGATTCACTGATAATATTGCTTACATTCGGATTGGTAGTGCAACACCCAAATTAGTTGATCATCCCGATTATCACAAAAAGTTGGTTGAGTCCGGGTTATATACCTTACTGGGCATAAGTTTCTTGATTGTGTTATGATTTTCATACGACTTATATTGACTTCATTAAAATTATATATATAAATCAAATAGTTAAAAATATATAGGGTTCTACTTTTTCTTGATCGTGTTTTGATTGAGATGCTTATTATATATACATCTCATTGCTACCACTTCCCCATAATCATGATTATCACTGGGTTAGTGAATGCGTTTAAGACCGCTTTTTTTGTCGTATACCAATACAGAGGGGAATTATAAAAAATAGGTAATAGTTAAGCAGATAGCGTCAAAAAATCAATTGTGAACATCACTTTAGTTTGATTTAGCTTGATAAAAGCTTGACAATTCATATCAATTTGTATATTTTTACAGCATCATATCATGATAATCATTAATTCAGAATAGCAACACACTTTAAAGAGGAAAAATGTTATGTTTACTCAGCCAAAAGGTCAAGTTCTCACACAAAAAGAAGCTGAAGAGATGCAAGAAAGTCTAAATAGACAATTCCCAAAACAATCACCTATCGAATTTAAAGCGCCTTACAAAGGAAAAAAAGGCACATTTCCAGCAGAAATTTATTGCGGGGATGGCCTTTCCGATGTGTTAAAGATCGTAGATGATGCTGGTATAAAACAGGATAGTTACTTAGTTGATCACTTAGGTTACAGAGGTGGAATTATTCAAATAATAATCAAAACGGAAGATGCCTTGCAAGCATTCAAACAGTGTCTTGATAAGCATGATATTATTGGCAATCTTAATAAGATACTCGATAGTCATTTAACAACAAAAAAGAAGAAATAACCATGAAGATTGCTTTTTTTGTGAGTAGATAACTCACAGTGCGAGAATGGTTATATGAATTTTTATAAATATCAGCTAGTTACTGATTGTCATGTCGTGTATAGAGTAACATAGATAAATAATGTTATCTTAATATCCGCTTGTGAAACTAACTACCATAATTAAATCATCTAATATTCTCTGTATAAAAGATTGACTTTCTAAACCGATAGGTAATTTAATGCAATCAAATAATAATCTAACTAATAATGTCACACTTCTTTTTTATTTCAAATCTCAAAAAAGAACTCGTTTGATGACCGTTATAAATGGTATTCCGTTCTACCAATCAAGTGGTGACAATTCTAACCAACCAAATACATGGTTACCCTTTAAAGGTTTAGATTTAGAAACAGAATGGTTCATTAAGCCAAATGACGACGATAGTGATGATTTGCCAGAAGAATTATTAGAATACATACACTGGTTAGGCATTACTGATAATATTATATCAATCAAACGATTTGGCAATTTATATACCATGTGTCTCTCTGCCCACATTGGCGCAGGCTTCTGGAAAACGGAGCAAGGTACGTTGTTAAAAAAATGCTTACAAAATAATTATCCACAATTTTTTGTCGAAAATACAATTATCAATGAACTACAACGATTAGACACGTCTGATGGAAACCAGCAGAAAAATATTTGTTACGAAACGATTGATGCTAGAGAAGCAGCAAACAAAAAATTAAATGAATTAGGCTCAACACTGCCTCTTGGCAATGAGCGAAGTAGGTTATTCAACACCAATGAAACAATAATTTTGCTTAATCTACCTAAAAATGCAGCAACATGTACTGCTTTGCAACAATTAAATGTATCATCATCTGAACCGATGACTAGCAAAAAAATTAAAGCAATCGTCAATTTAATATCCATGTTACATAAATTAAACCTATTAGAGCATGCAGCTAAAATTTACTTATTCGAATCACAAACTCAACTTAATAACCTTCTTATTCATATAAAAAATAAAGATAACAAAATTACGATGGGTGACCTTAATTCAGCTAATTTAATCCATAGATTATTTTCTGACCAAGCAGATATCTCCGACTCTTTTATCAATAATGATGAATTCAGAAATACTTGTAGAAAACTTTCTGAACTTAACCATTTTACTAATTATCATATTCAATTGATTACAGAATTGTTTCAACATTCGTTACTTGATAGCTGCATTACTTTATTAAATAATCTTAATGCGATTGATATAGTGAATGCATTCTATAAACAAAATATCTTAACGCCCGCAAACATTGATCTACTAAATGAGCTCTCTAAAGAAAAAATGCTAGACAAACGGTTTGCGTGTTATGATATTAGTTTTTATCAAATGTTGAGTAAATTAATAAGTAAGGATGCATTAAAAAATAATTCGGATTCAATAGCATTTATTGAATACTTATACAACAATCACCTGATCAAAGAAACGGTGGTGTTTGAAACACAACCACACAGTCTAAATCTTATTAAAAAACTATCATGTCAAGAAGATATGATTTATGCCTTTACTTACTGCCAATCAAAAGCGGTGTGTGACTTACTCTGTCACATATTAGATAATCATTCTCTATCTGACAGTGATGTAAAAACCATTAATAATATCATCCAATCAAGAGACGAGAAATTAGCATTGCTTGCATTAAAACTGGCAATACAAGAATCACATGTTGATGTGATGAATCGATTGGTCAAAGATTTTAAGCACCTAAAAATAACACTGCATACTCCAATAGGACTCATGAATCTGGCAATGGAGGAGAAAAATAGTGAACCCCTCATCGAATACATATTAATGCAGGTTAACAGTAATGAGATCAGAGATAAATTAGTCAATAAGTTAGTATCAAGTAAGGAGCCACGCTATAAGGTATTGGCGCAGGCAGTAACTAAAAATATATCTCGCACTGGATTTTTTGCTGAGACGAAAACAGACAATAGATCACCAGTACAAAATCAACAGAACCAAGAAACACGGATTTTATCGCCAAATCTTGGTTTCACAATAAACGCGGATGTTTAAGCAGTGCTAGATTCAAGATGAACAAAAAACGGGCTTCATTCGCACCAGCTTGCTTCTGTCAGACACTGCTGCAGGCAAGCCGTGAGACGTAGAGGTCAAAGTTACAATTTTGTCGTGTACAAAGTCTTCAGAGTAATAATTGATTAAATTTTGTGTCTTATATTTGATCTTAAACGGTTTTTATCGAACCAATGATAAATCACTTGTACAATTTTTTTAGGTATTTTTTACTCTTGCCTTTATGTTTGTTCATTGCAACAATAGCGCTCGGCTAATTATGTGATTACTATTCTAATTAACAGACTAAGGAAACAGTATGAATCCAAGAAAAAATATCAAAGCAATATCTGCCGGAGAAAAAATTAATCACACTGGAGATTTAACTATCGAAGGTGATATTGATCACTATTCTTTGTAATGTTTCTACAAATTTGTTGCAAAGGGTACTCCCGTGTATATGGTCTCCTGGGCAAAAGGAAAAAATATGGCCATGAGCGAACAATTAAGATGTATTTTCTAAAAAGCTCTCATTCCCCACAGAATGTTCCGATTGCACTAATCAGATGAAGATGAGTAAAATAATGCGAATCTAATCGCCATGACTCTCTCCATAACTTCTGTCTAAAAGGATTAATCAGATGAATAGAGTTTTCTTATTTTTATTTCTTATTCAATTGACTACTACTGCTGTTGCGCAAAAAGTTAATTGTGTTTTACAAGGGTTAAAAGACCCTATTTCATTTACAGTACCAAGTAAAGCTGGAAAATTGCCTCAGGTTGATTTTCCCTATCCTGTGAAAGTAACGCTATTTAGTTTGAGAAGTAAAAATTTATTTTTAATGGCAATGGATAATGATGATTCATCACGCCCAAGACTGATGATTTCCGCACAGGCTCATAAAGATAAAGAAACCTATAAGGGGCAATTTATGACAGATTATGGTGGTAACCAAATTCAAATAGATAATGGCCGTGCTTCTTGCAAAGTAAAATAAATATGATATTTTAATTGAAAACCTAAAGAGTGCTTTGTCAAAGCTCACTTATTTTTCATAAAGTGATAGCGATACTTGGATAAGATCTTGCCAACACATCGCAAATTATAAGGAGATTCGCTTTTTATATTTTTGCATAATTGATTCTTTATCTTTGTTATATTGCTCTAACGCTGACTCTTTTTCTGGTGTTGTTGCAAATAGAGTGTGAGCACCAGGAAGAGAGAGGGTGAATTGATTAGTTTCATCCCGTAGATCTCCTGATTTCCTGAGCCGTTTGGCCGCCAAGTCCAATTCCATATCACGCAACTTTTTAGGTACAACGTGCATGTGTCTTTGCAATAATACGTTTGCATCATGAGTGGAAATATTAAATACAAAAGAAGAGATTTGACAACACAGATCAACGGGTAAAGTATGATCACGGCATTTCTTTAAACCAATGAGAAACCAAGCATGGAGTTCAGGCTTGAACCATGTTTGCGCTTGTTCATATGTCAAGCAAATGATGCATTAAATCAAAATGACAACCCCATGCTGCACATAGCACAGCATCTTTTAAATTAGCGTTGAAATGATCTAATAAGAAATCAACAGATTGTTTGTCATTTGTTGTTGCGAAATATCCAACGGGTGAATAATCTTCAAGCATTGTATTAATATCTGAGCCTGATGCAACCAAGGTTGATAGCTCCTTATAATCACGTGCTAACGTCAATTTACAAATGGTGATGAACATGCGGCTATTACAATGAGATATAACAATCATCGGTTGTATTGTTAATGGCGACCGTTTAAAATGCATGTTGTTTGAGTACATCGCATTTAATCAATTTAGGGAGCATGTTTTATGCAAAGCGCGGCCAAAATCTTAAGTACCCTAAATGATGGGCAAGACAATCAAGTAGCGCAAATCGCTTCAAAAGCCGTTGTAGATGGGGTCACACGTTTTCTTGAAAATGATGGCGTTGCATCTGATTTCCCGCAACTCTCTCAAAAAGACATGGATGATTACATTGCTGATTTAAAACGTATATTAGCAGAAGAAAATATTCCTAATGATAAGCATGAAACATTAATAAATTGTTTCGTCGATTTCATGAACTATTATCTAGAAAATGCCAATAAAATAACAAGTGATAATTTGGAGCAGTGGGGAAAAGAAAAAAAAGCATATGAACAAACGATTTATTCTAGATTAGCTGCTATTGGTTATTCAGAAACACATCCTGACTATATGCGTATCGCATTGCGCACCGCACAATTGCCATTGCAACAAACTCTGCAAAGTATATTAGTGACTAAACAACTTGCAATCACGCTTGAAAGTGCAGGTCTCTCAGCTAAAGATTTTGTTAATACATTTGATGCATCTTCTTCAGATTCATCAGATGAGAGCGACGATAGCGATAATGATCTTGATGACACATTTTCAAAGTTAAAGCTTTAACGTAGGAGAAATGCAAATGGCTATATCAAGATTCGGTGAATCGTCTGTTACAACGAATGCTAACGGAAATGTTATATCTCATCTATATCGCCCAGCTGTTTCTAATGAGAGCGATAGCGATAAAGCTAAGAAATTACTTGACGAATCAAGTCATCAACACGAATTAGATTGTGCACAAGGTCGTGAGAAAGCAATAGCTGCATTAAAAAATGGTGCATCGTCAGCTTCCTCAACCGGTTCATATACTGCTATGAAAATCCAGCTATTCAGTAGCCAAGAGGATGAGGATGTCCTAGCATTCTTAGAGCAAATGAACAAACTATCGGAAAAATCTGCAGTTAACAAGCCAGAACCAGAGTCACAAATGCAAACGCAATTCAAGAAAAGGTAGAAAAAAATAACAAAAATGCAACTTCAGTGAAAGAAAAACAAACAAGAATTCCCGCGCTTACAGCGAGAATTCTTGATAAAGCAGTTAATTACGATCATAAAAACTTAGACCCAAACCGAGGAATGATTAATGCTAAGCCAACAAACCATAGAGCAGTTACCTAAAGAAGAAACCATCGTCGAAAAAATTTACCGATTAGCCGAAGCAAAAGATGAAAAAGCGTTAACTGATCTTGTAAAACAGAACGTTTGCATTGGTGTTTTTCAAGGTGGGTATAATGCAATTAAACTGTTGTCCGCAGAAGGGGATACAAAATCTGTTGACTTTTTAATTGGCAAATTTAATGCAAACCGTAATGATGCTGTGATGGGTTATGCAATGGGCGGTCATGTGGAGCAAGTGAACCAACTGATTGCACAAGGCGTAAGCCGTGATCGTGCGGTGGATGGTTACGCAAGAGGCGGTCATATTAAACTGGTAAACCAACAGCTTGAGCAAGGTGCAAATCGTAAGTGGGCTGTGCTTGGCTATGCATTTCGCGGTGATGTAGATCAAGTGAACCAACTGATAGCACAAGGTGCAAGCCGTGATTGGGCGGTGAACGGCTATGCAAAAGGCGGTCATATTAAGCAGGTAAACCAACAGCTTGAGCAAGGTGCAGACCGGAATTTTGCTGTAAAAGGCTATGCAATATACGGCTATGTAGAACAAGTGAATCAACAGATTGGGCAGGGTGCAAGTCGTAACGAGGCTATGACAGGTTATGCGTTTGGGGGTCATGTAGAACAAGTGAACCGACTAATTGCTGGCGCGCCAGAAAATATGCTTCTCAAAAGTTATGCAATATTTGGCTATGCTCATGGTGGCCATGTTGAGCAGGTGAAGCAATTGTTGGCGCAAGGTGCAAATTGTCATGACGCTGTGCGCGGCTATGCAAATGGTGGTCATACAGAGCAAGTGAACCAATTAATTGCACAAGGCGCAAATCGTCATGATGCTGTGATGGGCTATGACTATGATAACAATCTAGAGAAAGAAAATGTATTACGCATAATGGTTCAAACAGATTGTGCAGAATTAAGAAAATTATTAGCAGAAGAAGCCAAGAAGAAAGACAATTCGCTTGATGTCAATTCCATGTGTGAAAAAGCGACTACGCTCATTAAAATCCAGAAAGAGTATCAACTTGATTTTAATCAATCCAAGGCATTGACAGTCAAAGGCGCAAGGACATGGCTTTTTCAAGGGCAACAGTTTGTCAAAAGCAATGCGTTGGTATCGGATGTTTTTTTACGCATCGCATCGGTTGTTGTCGGACTATCTCAGTACGACACAGGTATCGTGCTAAAAGCAGTGCATGAAAAACTATTTAAGGATTCTGTGCAAAGCATTTTTAATAATTTTAACTTAGGACTCTTTGCGACAGATCAATACTTAGAAAAACATCACAAAGCTGAAAAACGTTATCAAAAAGGAATAGACACAGCGTTTGAGCGTGATCTAAAATTTAAGTGAGCGATTAACCATGCATACTCAAAAAATATTATCTGTCTTAGAAGAAAGAAGGAACTCGCAATTAGTTGAAGAACAAGACATAAAGTTAGATATGCTCTTGGAAACTGTAAAGAATATTAAAAATATTTCTCTGGGAATGCAGCACGAGATTTCTGAGCAAAATGAAATGCTGGATAAAATAAAAGAACGTATAGAAAATACTGATACTAAAGTAATGAAAGCAACCAGGCAAACAGAAAAGATTGCGCCGGAGTTAAAATCAAGCTGTATATTGATATGAAAAAACTGAATATTTATTCTTCATGATTAATCAATAGCATACGATAAAAATTAAGAGATCAAGCAAGATCTCCTCGCCCGGCTATACTTATAATAATTAAAAAAAATTATATGCCTGAGAAGTGTATTATTAATAAATAAGATAACAACAAGGAGGTATTCGTGAATCGCAAAAATGTTGAAAAGAGTGATACCACAAAAAAAATTGCAAAAGCGCTCGAAGGTAATGCGAATATTTCATCGTCCAGTAGCGCATCATCAAGTCATGTCAGTGTTCCATCTTCACCTAAATCAAGTAATAAAAGCCCGTTATTGCCGAGAGCATACAATCATCGCGATGTGTTAGGTTTAAAAAAATTAACAGAATGGCGTAAAGAAGAATCCACTTTGCACACCGAACACAATCGTATTTTACAACCTGGCTTTATGCAAAGAAACGCAAAAGATGTGTTAAACGATGCAGAATCCGTCAAAGTTGAGTGGCTAACTGATTATTGTTGTCCAAGTGTGAGCACATCGCTTTTTCTGCACATCGGCAAAGAAATGGTAGTGAATTATAAAGTGAAGGAAGCCAAGTTGAATGATGTTGCGCAGCAAGTGCATGCTGCATTATTAACAGCTATGCCTAATGCGGTTAAAATGCTTGAAGACAAAGTCCAATCAACATTGAATGACATGCTAAAACCAGATGGGCCATTGCAATCAGAATTATTGACTTTAGCAATTGTGTTGCTTTCCAATCATGCAATCAATGATTATTCTGATGCACAATTAGAAGCAGCTAAGCGTTTGATCATTGATAGGGAAAGAAAAAAAATAACAGATCAAATCGTATCAGTCGTGGTGAGAGATTACTTAAACCAACATCACCAGGACTTAGGATTACAGCTAAAATCGACACATGATATTGGCAAGACCCATGATTATTGTTTTCTAGGCGCTGCTGGAAGCGGTAAAAGTACCATTGCAAAACAATATCTAAGTGATGAACAAAAAAACGATTATACCATACTGGCTACTGATAATTATCGCGCTTTTATTCTTCCAAACTCATTCGACCATGAAAAAAAGTCAACAAAAGATGTATTTACACGCACACAAGATATGGCATATTTAATTAAAGAGCTGGTCTTGGATGAAATTAATTGGAAATTAAAGCATGAACATTGTCGCTCTAATATCATTTGTGATTGCATTAACCTTGAAGGCGCCATGCATAAATTGCTTGCACAAGGTAAATTAACATCTGTTGTCGCAGCTTATCGCGGTGAGCCCGGGTTTGTGGGCATTGTTGAGCGTGCAGATCACAGGGCGCATGATCCTGATGCTTCGCCTGCCGATAAGGGACGCTTTATTCAAACCACTGATCTTTTACAGGGACACGTTGATGCAAGCGTGCAATTGTTGGCAAAACTCCCAAAAAATGTCACGACAATCGTATATGATACGCATGTTGAAAAAGACGCTCCTCCTGTTAAAATTGCAGAAATTGACAGTAAACTTAATGTGGTAGTCATTACTGATTTGCGTGTCACGTCTGAATTTTTTAATAAAAGACAATTAAATACTGCTGCAATTAATCAAGTTGATTTGATTTTTAATTCCAATGATCCCTTATTATTGCTTGCAACGCATCCAGAAAATAAAGCAAAATCTGTGCTCGATATGGTGCCAAGAGCAAAGATTCAACTTGAGGGTGGCGATAAACCCATATACATCGAAAAGCCTGAATATATCGTCAAACTTAAAAATAAAGAAGGAATAATTTACGCTGAATTGACACCTGTTAACGATAAAGTGATTCTGAATATTCTGGATAAGAGGATATTTTTTGCAAAATCAAATGCTGATACGATTGAGGGAACCGTATTAAGAGCAATGACGCGCCAAGTTACTTTAGGCGGTTTATCTGAATCATTTAATGCCGCCTATCGAGATGGAGATAAGCAATCTTTTAATTCGATTATGTCGCAACGCAATGAGCAGAAGCAGGATAATAAATCAATGCCAGTAAAAAAGATGTGATGTTGGTCATCACGCATGGCAATGACCAACCCTCAGATTAACTCTTCTTAATTTCAAGTAACTGTACTTTAAAAATCAAGGTTTCATTTGGCCCAATGCTAGGTGGCGCGCCTTGTTCACCGTAAGCAAGTGATGCAGGAATGTAAAGTTCCCACGTTGAACCAACTGGCATTAATTGCAATGCTTCAGTCCACCCAGGAATGACGCCTGATACGGGGAAAGTTGCAGGCTCACCGCGTTTGTAGGAACTATCAAACTCAGTTCCATTTACTAAATGACCCAGATAATGTACGGTTACCGTATCTTGTAATGTTGGTTTTGGGCCTGTCCCTTTTTTGATGATTTTATATTGCAAACCATCATTTAATGTGACAACACCTTTTTTGGTTTTGTTTTTATCGAGAAAAACTTCTCCTTGTGATCCTGTGTTGTTTGTTGCTTGAGTGACCGCATAAGTGGGTACTGCAATAAATGCCATCATGGCTGCAGTCAATAAATTCATTTTAAATGTTTGCATATGAATATCCTATTTAATGTTGAGGGGTTATTTTAAGCTAAAAGCGTCGTCATTGCGAGGAGCGCTTTTAGCTATTCAACACTTAATAAAGCTTCACGCTCTAAAATAAACACACCACCATCACCACGTTCAAACTCAGGCCAGATGAAACCAAGCGAAGGATATTTCTCAAGCAACGCTTCTTCACTATTGCCCACTTCAACCACTAATAAACCGTGCGGGCTTAAATAATCTTTTGCTTGTTTTAAAATACGATCTACATATGCAAGGCCGTCTGTTCCTGCTTGTAAACCGAGTATAGGTTCGTGCTGATATTCGGGTGGCAAACTATTCATGTCATATTGATCGACATAAGGCGGATTAGTGATGATCAAATCATATTGTTTCAGTGGAATGTTACTGAATAAATCGGATTGGAAAAGTCGGATGTCTTCTTCTAAGTGATGGCGCAGCAAATTAATTTCTGCAACAGCCAATGCATCTTGTGAGATGTCAGTTGCATCAACTGATGCATACGGCATGTAATGTGCTGCCGCAATGGCAATGCAAGCGCTTCCTGTGCAAAGGTCCAAAATAGAATGAATATTGTCTTCTGCAATCCAAGGTGAGAAACGTTTTTCGATCAGCTCTGCTATGGGCGAACGTGGAATGAGTACGCGATTGTCAACATAAAAAGATAACCCTGCAAACCAAGCTTGATGAGTGAGATAAGGTAAAGGCACACGTTGTTCGACACGTTCTTTAATGAGCGCAAGAATCAGTGCTTGTTCAGCGCGAGTCAGTTTTGCATCCAGCGCTGAAGGCAAAAGGGTATAAGGTAGGTGGATGGTATGCATCACCAATTGTGATGCTTCATCCCAGCCATTATCCGTGCCGTGTCCAAAAAATAATCCAGCTTCATTAAAACGACTTGCTGCATAGCGAATAAGGTCACGTACGGTATCAAGAGAATCGATTTGGGTCATGTCAGATCACCATGAATGGTTAATACGCACTATCATATCAAGCTAGAGGATTTTTTTAAATCAGATTATAATGAGCGTTTATTAACCCATACGCGTCAAGCTAAGGAAATGAGGGCAAATAGTAGGGTGGATTAGGCGCTTTTTGCCGTAATCCACCAAAGATAATAATGATATTTTTTAATTTGGTGGATTACGGTGCAAAGAACGCACCTAATCCACCCTACTATTTGCTCTCATTTCTTTAGCTTGACGATATGTTTATTAACCTTCCTAAGTGAATTAGTATGACGACTTCTCTTGGCCCATTAGTGCTAGATCTACAAGCAGAACAATTATCGCAAGAAGAACGAGAATTAATTGCCCACCCGCTAGTTGGTGGTGTCATTTTATTTACACGTAACTACCAAAATAAACAACAGCTGCGCGAACTTTGTCATGATGTTCGTCAGCTAAAAGGCGAGCATCAACCGATCTTGATCATGGTTGACCAAGAAGGTGGGCGTGTACAACGTTTTGTCAGTGAGTTTACAACCTTACCGGCTTTAGCTCATTATGGCGAAGTGTTTGAGCGTGAACCAGAGCTTGCATGCGAATTGGCTCACACGACCGCTTCAGTGATGGCGCAAGAGTTGCTGGACGTTGGGATTGATTTTAGTATTTCGCCTGTGCTCGACTTAAACAAAGGCAAGAATACGGTGATTGGTAATCGAGCTTTTCACCGCCATCCTGACGTTGTCAGCACACTCGGACAACATTTTATCGAGGGTATGCAGAAAGTGGGCATGGCATCCCTTGCCAAGCATTTTCCTGGTCATGGTTCCGTTACGGCTGATTCTCATCATGAACTGCCGATTGATCAGCGCACGTTTGCTGAACTTCAAGAAGATGATTTAGTGCCATTTCAAAATCTAGCGCACCTTGTGAATGGCATGATGGCAAGCCATTTGCTTTTTCCCGCAATTGATTCTAACATCGTTGGTTTTTCACCCTATTGGTTGAAAAATATTTTGCGCGATAAGATGCAATTTAAAGGGGTCATTTTAAGCGATGATTTGCACATGCAGGGTGCAAACATTTCTGATTATGCGCCTGATCGATTTCAAGCCGCAAGAGATGCTGGTTGCGATTTGGCACTCTATTGTAACGATAGGAAAGGAGTAATTCAAATCATTGATCACACAACGTATACAGCGCATATGTTACCTGAATCCACGTGGCGTCAATTGAAAGCGAATATAAATGTGAGGTAATCATGAGAAGTGAACACGATAAAGTCAAATCAATTCTTGATCGAGCAGATTGTTTATATGATTTTGCTGCAATTAATTCAGCATTAGATCGAATGGCAGCGGAAATCACTGAAAAGTTAGGTGATACGAATCCCATTATGCTCACCGTCATGACAGGTGCTTTGATTACTGCGGGGCATTTAGCCACACGTTTACCTTTTCCAGTTGAGATGGATTACATTCACGTTACCCGTTATCGTGGTGCCATGCGTGGTGGTGATTTACATTGGTTGGTTGAACCGCGAATCTCACTAGCTGGCCGCACTATTTTGATTGTTGATGATATTATGGATGGCGGCTTAACGCTTTCTGCCATCATCGATTATTGCAAACAAGCGAAAGCCAAAGCAGTGTATTCAGCTGTGTTAGTCAATAAAATTCGCGAACGTGAACCCAGCGTTGATTTTGAACCTGATTTTATTGGTTTAAATGCTGAGGACCGATACTTATTTGGCTTTGGTCTTGATTACGAAGAATATTGGCGTAACATTCCGGGTATTTATGCACTGAAAACATAGTAGGGAATTGATTTATGTATGGAGTCTTATTAGGATTCGTTATCGCCACTTTATTATTTTATCATCGTGCCAGCCTTGCTGTTTGGACAATCAGCATTATTATTTATTATGTTGCTTATCTCAAGTGGATTGGATGTCATGTGTTATCATCTACGCTCATCCTGACAATGCTTGCCATCATCATCTTATTGCAATTTAAATCACTGCGCAGACGATTCATTACCTCATTCATTTTCAAACGATTTCAGGGCATTTTGCCTACGATCTCACAAACCGAGCGCGAAGCGATTAATGCAGGATCAATCACGTTTGAAGGTGAATTATTCAAAGGCAATCCACATTGGCACGATTTTTTAAAAGGCCCTACTTGTCATTTAACTGAAGAAGAACAAGCTTTTTTAGATGGTCCCACTGAAACATTATGCGCGATGTTAAACGACTGGGACATCACACACAACTACCTAGATTTACCGCCTGCTGTTTGGACGTTCATCAAAGAACAAGGCTTTTTTGGATTGATTATTCCAAAAGAATATGGCGGCAAAGCATTTTCTGCTTATGCGCATTCACAAATTATAACCAAAGTAAGTGGCATCAGTATCGCGGCATCTGTCACCATTTCAGTGCCAAATTCGCTTGGCCCTGCTGAATTGTTGCTGCATTATGGCACGAAACAACAACAAGAGTATTATTTACCAAGGCTTGCACGCGGAGAAGAAATTCCTTGCTTTGCTTTAACTTCACTGGATGCAGGTTCGGATGCAGGGTCAATGACTGATTATGGTATCGTCACTCAAGCGGAATTTGAAGGGCAAACCACAATTGGTATTCGCCTTAACTTCAGTAAACGTTATATTACATTAGCCCCAATCGCGACAGTCATTGGTTTAGCATTTAAATTATATGATCCCGATCATTTACTCGGCACACAAGAATCATTGGGGATCACTTGTGCGTTGATACCCAGAAATACAGTAGGCATGACAATTGGTAGGCGTCATTTTCCATTAAATTGTCCTTTCCAAAATGGCCCTATTATCGGCAAAAATGTCTTCATTCCACTGGATTGGATCATTGGAGGGACTGCACAAATCGGTAAAGGTTGGCGCATGTTGACGGAATGTTTAGCAACGGGACGCGCGATTACCTTACCCAGTAATGCAACAGGCGGCGCTAAATTACTCAGTTTGGCGTGCAGTGCATATGTGCGCATACGCCATCAATTTGGCTTACCAATCGGACGTTTTGAAGGTGTGCAAGAACCGCTTGCACAAATTGCAGCATTTGCTTATCTCATGGATGCGGCACGTAAAGAGACGATTGCACAAATTGATGCCGGTGAAAAACCAGCGGTTGCCTCTGCCATCGTTAAATATCATGTGACTGAATTAGGGCGAAAATGCATCATTCATGGCATGGATTTACACGGTGGAAAAGGCATATTCTTAGGCCCCTCGAATTATTTGGGCAGAGGTTATCAAGCCGCTCCCGTTGCCATTACGGTTGAAGGCGCCAATATTTTAACACGCAATTTGATGATTTTTGGTCAAGGCGTCATTCGTTGTCATCCTTATCTTTATGCTGAAATGCAAGCAATAAAAAACCATGATGTAAATAGTGGATTAATTAAATTTGATAAAGCCTTTTTCAAGCATGGCGGTTTTCTATTCAGTAACATCATTCGTACGATGGTGTTGTCACTCACGAGCGCACGCATTGTTCGCGTGCCGCATTCACGCTTAAAACGTTATTTACAACTCGCGACACGTTTTTCGACAGCGTTTGCATTATTAACCGATGTTTCATTGATGGTGTATGGCGGGCAAATTAAACGCAAGGAAAGTATTTCTGCACGTTTAGGCGATGTATTAAGTCATCTCTATTTATTAAGCTCTGTAATCAAACATTTTCATGAAGAAGGTGAACAAGAAGCGGATTTACCATTAGCATCTTATGCAGCGGATTATTGTTTATTCGAAATTCAACGCAGCATCATTGAGCTCCTGCATAATTATAAGAACCGTTTTGCTGCAACCATATTACATTGCCTTATCTTTCCATTTGGCAAACGGTTTGCCATGCCAACTGACCGTAAGATGAAACAAATTACTACCTTACTTTTGCGCAATTCAAAGACACGTGATCGCCTTATTCACGGAGTGAGTTTGGGTTATCCATTATTTGCTCAATTGCAAGATGCGATGGATAAAGTCATCATGGCAGAGCCGATTGAAAAAGCGATCCATGATGCAAAGATAAGGGGCGATGTGTCTGGTTATAGCTTCATTGAATATGCAAAAGATGCGCTGCAAAAACAATTCATCACAGAAAGTGAATATGAATTGGTCATTGCTGCTGATGCGGTCAAGCGCAATGTACTCAAAGTGGATGATTTTACCACTGAAGAATTAAAGACGCATGCTAGCTGATGCACTATTTGCGATACTCTAAGGTGACATAACTTTTAGACACCCCTTCGCATATTGTTCACATCCTTGATCATGAACTGATATTTTCTAATACAGAATAAAATTCTTTGTTTCTATATTAAGTAGTAATTGTAACTAATTGAAAAATAACAATATATTACTTATGATCAAAAAGTGACATTGCCTTTAATTAGTTGATTGATGGAGTTTCTCACTTGTTCTTGATAGCTTATTCACATAATTATCCACAGATTCTGTGGATAAGTCGAAATGTTCAAACTTCTTCTTTCTATTTAAAAACTATATTTTGTAGTATACTGAGATATATATTAGATTATATAGGAGGAAATATGGGTATACCTTTAATGATACAAGATGAAGACAATCGCCGAATTGAACATTTAAAAAAAGATTTGGGGATACATAAAAAAATTGACGTCATTCGAGCTGCACTTTTGTTGCTTGAGAAGGAAACCGAACAGATCAAAAGAATTAAACGATGGAAGCACGCTGCTAAATTAGTCGCTGACAGCAGTGATGAGGTCAATAAAGAGTTTCAACCTCATTCAAGGATCAAATCAGATGACACCTAAACGTTGGTATATCTATTCAGTGGATTTAGAGCCGCGAGTTGGGACGAAGCCTGGAAAGCAGCGACCATGTTTGGTGATTCAACCAAATGAGTTTGGCGAGGCTGGTCTTAAAAGTACAGTGGTGCTGCCCTTAACGACTAAAATAATCTTAGGAGAAGTGTTTCCGTTACGTGTACGCATCCCAAAAGATACAGCAGGATTAAATCAAGAGAGTGACATTTTAATTGATCAAATATTAGCTTGGGATAATGAGTTGTTTAGAAAGGAAATCGGCGTATTACCGGAAGGTTTGATCGATAACGTTAAAGCTGCTTTAAGAGATTTTTTGGATTTTTAGGGTTTGATACCTTTGAATTCATTGCCGCTTCAACCTAAACATGATACCTTACACCCCTTGTGGGGTGAGACATGGCTATCATAAAAATCTTCTTATTTTTCTTGTTAATACTTTGTACAATTTCCAGTTTCGCAATTGCTGGTGAAAAACCCATCATCATCCCTGAAGTGCGCCTGCAACCTAAAAAACAATTGAAAATCACACAAGAAGAACGCATACAAAGCACGAGTATCACCAAAAAACAAATCGCCAAAAGCAACGCCACCGACATCACTGAGTTACTGCAGCAAGAGCAAAGTATTGTGCGCATTAGTGATACATCGGGCGACAATAGCCAAACCGCATTGAGTTTACGCGGGTTTGGTGAAACGGCGTCCGCCAACTCATTAATTCTAGTCGATGGGTTTCCCCTGACTAATCCGAGTTTATTAATACCCAACATTAATGCCATTGCTTTAGCGGATATTGAGCGTATTGATATTTTTCAGGGGAGTGCGGGCAGTCGTTTTGGCGATCAAGCAGTGGGTGGGGTGGTTTCCATTATCACTAAATCTCCAAAATTAAATAAACCATACACGACATTTTTATTGGCTGCTGGCAGTCAGAACAAGAAAGTGTTTGATGTTGCTGCCGGCAATAAATTTACAAATAACATGTTCATCAAAGCTTATGCATCACTGAATGTCACAGATGGGTTTAGACGACATAACCAACAAGCAGCGAATAATATTTTTTTGCAAATCGGTAAAGATGATGCAAGAGGAACGACTGCAATTAACGTGCAACGTTATTATAATACCATCAACTATCCAGGTGGCTTAACTGAAGCGCAATATCGCGATGATCCTTATTCGGCATCCAACTATCAAAATTCATCGCATTATCTAACAAACACCATACAGTTTTTGAATAAACGTGAGATTAACCCGGATTGGTTGTTAGAAACACGATTACAACATCACGACACACAAAACGAAGGTTATGTTTATGCATCGTTCAATCGCAATGATGCGACGAATTATTTAAATCAAATGATTGTTGGTAAATTAGCTGGCACCCCAATGCAATTTGGCTATGTGCTGCAAAATAATCAATATTCATTACAGCGCAAACAAACAAGATCAGGCGCACACGCAACGCAGCAACAACTTTATGGCGAAATCATCTATCCAATATCACAAACCATAGACATTACACTGGGTGCGCGTGCCGGTAAACAAAACAGCCAAATTCACCCATTAGATAGCGCAGCGATTGCAGCTCACGATCAAGTGTTCGTGACCGAACAAGGCATCACTTTTCATCCCAATTCAGCTTGGTCTTTTTTCTTAAGACGCGATGGCAATTTTAGTTTTCCAAAGGCCAATGAAGAAACGCTTGCAGCTAGTGGCACGACATTAAACGTGCAAACAGGTACTTCCTATGAGACGGGTGCGACTTGGCAAACCAAGCGCATGCGCTCGCAAATCAACGCTTATCGTTTGCTGTTGCATAATGAAATTGCATTTAATCCAATTGAAACGCCTTTGCAACCATTTGGTATGTTTACTAATTTTAATCGGACCGTTAGAAATGGCGTAACCTTAACAGAACAAATTAGTGTGCTGCCTGAATTAATGGTAAATGGCCAATTTAATTATGTTGATGCGCGTTTTGCATCGGGTGACGATCGTGGTAAACACATTCCTGCCGTGCCAAGTATCACAGCGAATGCCAATCTCAATTACACTTTCATGCCAAATTGGCAAGCTAAATACGCAATACTTTATACCGGTAGCCAATTTGCATCTGATGATCTTGAAAATGCAGGAAAAAAAGTAGCGGGATATTACTTGCAAGATATTGCAATTAGTTATCAATGGCGTAACATGATGATTAGTTTTGATGTGGGTAATGTGTTTAATCAAGTTTATTCAGCATTTACGATGTATCAATCAACAACAAAGACCAACACATATTACCCGGGTAAAGGGCGGAGCTTTTTAGTGACATGGAAAGTCAATGTTGATGAATAATCAAGATAGATTAACGTATTATTCACTGATTGTTTCGTTTGTGGTCCATGCTATTGCAATACTTTGTTTTGGTTTGTTTTTTGATTTGACGCAATACAACTTATCATTAAACAACATGTTATCAGAAACAACAGTCAATGCTTATCTTTCAGAAGCTTATTCAGTGCACCATGCTGTAACGGCGGTCTCCAAAAACACTATATATAGTCAGAGCCAAGTCAAACAACAATCACTCAAACACACTATATATAGTCATCGTCATCAGCCCAGTAAACCAGTATCCAGCAAACAAGAGCTTACCTTTAAGAAAACAATTAAGACTGGGACACACGATCAACCTTCTGATGGCAAAGCAGCATCTGTGAACCCTTACACTATGGAAAATGAATTAGTTGCGTTATTGCATGCGGCCATTTCGGCACAGCAACAATATCCTGAATCGGCCTTGCGAATGGAACGTGAGGGGAGAGTGCGGCTAGCTTTTATATTGCATAATAATGGAACAATTTCAAATTTGCGCACAATTCGTCCATCGGGTACGGAGAGTTTGGATGCTGCAGCACTGCGTGCGGTGAATGCGGCCGTGCCGTTTAAGGGCGTAGGAAAATACGTGGATAGGGCGAAAGAATATCAGGTTGATGTGGTTTTTGAGTTGACAGGGTGACAATATTGTTTTAAAAAGAGGTTGCTGGGGAAACCATGAATTTTACCAACAATTTTATTTAGACAAGAACTAAGGAAATAGTAGGGTGGATTAGGCGCTTTTTGCCGTAATCCACCAAAAATAATAATGATATTTTTTAATGCGGTGGATTACGGTGCAAAAAACGCACCTAATCCACCCTACTATTTCCTTAGTTCTTGTCTAAATAAGATTGTTAATGAAGCAAACTTTGTAAAAATACATTAGGAGAACTACTTATGACAACAGAAACTAACCTTACCATTAATAAAACATCATCACAGCATATTTCAATCACAACATCCAATACAGAACTACTCAAACAAATTCTACCCATACCATCAACGCAACTCATGCACAATCGTTTTGATGCAGAACACAGCGCAGCAACTTGTAAGCCTGGATGCAATGGAAAGTGTAGTGGTGGCATCTAATTATTCATCGGTTACATTAATCACAAATCAATTAAACACAATAACGCCATGAGCATGACTCAACATCACACATCAATACCATCACTTGCCGATGCGCGCACATACATCGCGCAACTCGATTTGCATTACATCATTGATGCCATGTGTGATGATGCTTATCCTCTACCACGTTGGACGCACGCTGATGCAACACAATGTGCGCAACTTTACAAAAATTTTTTACTGCTTTTTAAATTACATCCAAAAGAAACATTAGTACCAACACGCGAGATCGATGAGTTTTGGCACAATCATATTTTGCATACAAAAAAATATCACAACGATTGCAAGAACATTTTTGGATATTATCTGCATCATCAACCTGCTTTGCCATCTGACCACCCAAATAACCTAATAGAGGGTTTCTTAAGGACCCAAGCCCTTTATTTGGCAGAATTCAAGCATTCCTTAACGCTTATTAACATAACTTCCTGAATCTACGAAAATTATAAATTTACTAAAGTACCCCACAAATCCCTAGGGGGGTCTATAGTTAGTTTATCAATTAGTTGTATCCGTTTTATCACGTAATGAGTGTAAGCCATTAAAGAACCAATATGAGGAAATGGTAAAAATGAGCTCGCAGACTAAAAGATTATGGGATTGGATGGTATCACACCATCGAGAGATCGTTGCATGCGCTGCAACGTTCTTAGTAGTCTCGTCTGCACTCGCAAATCCTGTTCTCAATAATGTCTCAAGTGGTCAAGTCACATTTCAACAAGCACCTAACCAACTCACCATTCAACAATCATCACAAAAAGCAATCATCAACTGGAACTCATTTAATATTGGTTCACAAGAACGAACTCAATTCAATCAACCCGCAGGTGGCATCGCATTCAACCGAATAAGTGCAGCGCAAGGTGCGTCACAAATATATGGTTACCTTGGTGCAACCGGACAAATTATTTTATTAAATCCTGCTGGTATCTTTTTTGGTCCATCGGCACATGTCAATGTCGGTGGACTCATCGCGACAACCGGTGAGATGTCGGATGCGGCATTCTTAAGTGGCAAGTATCAAATCACCAACATGGGTAATGGTGCGATCACTAATCAAGGACAAATCATCGCAAAGGATAATGGACTCGTTGCCTTACTCGGTGGCACAGTCAGCAACCAAGGATTGATTCAAGCAAACTTAGGTAAAGTTGTTTTATCGTCAGGCGATGTCTACACCTTAACATTTGCCGGCGACCAATTAATTGCGTTTGCTGTGCAAAGTAATGATAGCAAGAACCCAAGATCGGTTACGAACACGGGTACTGTTCAAGCAGATGGCGGACAAGTGATGGTGAGTGCGCGTGCTGCAAGTGGCGTGCTCGATGATGTGATCAACATGCAAGGTGTGGTGCAAGCACACAGTGTTGCACAAGCGAATGGCGAAATTATTTTAGATGGTGGAACGAGCGGTGTGGTTGAAGTCGGTGGCAAGTTGGATGCATCGGGTAAAGCACCGCATCAACATGGCGGTCATGTTCAAGTAACCGGACAATATGTTGCACTCAATTCGACTGCTGATATTGATGTCTCGGGTGATGAAGGCGGCGGTAATGTTGAAGTGGGTGGTGGTGCACATGGTCAAGGTACGATTCCACATGCAACGGCTGTTGTGATGGAACCAGGTGCAACCATTGATGCGAGCGCAATCTCGAATGGCAATGGCGGTAATGTGGTGCTCTGGTCAGATAACTATACGAATATTATTGGTGGGTCGATACTGGCGAAAGGCGGTATATATAGTGGGAATGGTGGTTGGGTGGAAACCTCGAGTCATAATATTTTACAAATAGGTGATTTAGCTGTTAATACGACAGCGCCAATGGGGATGACAGGGACATGGTTATTAGACCCGGCAAATGTCACCATTAGCACGGGTGCTGATAGTGGCTATATCAATTCAAGTAATACATTGCAACCAACTAGCGGTACTGCTAACGCCACTGTAAACACTACTACTCTTGATAATGATTTAGCTACCAATAGCATCAGCATCATCACCACAAACCAACCTCCCACCGATGGTGGACAACCAGGTAATATCACTGTTTCATCGCCAATAGTATGGAATGCTAATACAGTATTGACGTTATTTGCTGCTAACAATGTCACTGTGAACGCCAATATTACTAATAGTAATTCCGGTACAAATGCAGCCATATTGTTACTAGGTAATACTACAAGTGGAACTATATCGGGTAGCGGACAATTAACTGCTCAAAGTGTGACCATGCAAGCTAATCACCTCAATTACACTGGTAACATTGTGATGGTAGGTACGACAGGTACTCTGGCATTTAATAATACTGATGCAAGCAGTGTGATGTCAGGTATCATCAGCGGATCGCCTAATGTACTTGTAGAATCAGGCACGGGTACGATTGCTTTGAATGGTGCAAATACGTTTAGTAATGTTCCCAATATTGAAAGTCATGGCACGTTGCAATTTGGTAATGGCGGTTCAACAGGATGGTCGACGGGTACGGGTAATGCAATCAATAATCCTAATAATAGTAGCGGCGGCGGCAATATAATATTTGATCAAAGCACACCCATTACAGTCAGTAGTGCGTCGAGTGCAAATAGCGCAGGTAATATTTCTGATATAGGCACAGGTCTTGTCACTTGGAATAGCGGTCAATATAGCACTGGCGGCACAACAACAATTAACTCTGGTTCAACATTACAAGTAAATAATGGCACGACTTCATCCGGTGTTGCGATGCCAACAGGTAGTTCCGTAGTTGATAATGGCCAATTAATATTGAATTTTCCTACAGCCACAACAGTGAGTAACGTTATTAGCGGCTCAGGCGGCCTGACTGTTGCCGGTTCTGCATCAGGTACTGGCCTGACATTAACTGGTAATAATACATTGACTGGTACAACAACGATTGATCCAGGGCTTACCTTAACACTTGGCCAAACCAGTGCTTATCAAATTACGGGCCCAATTATCGGCCCTGCAAGTACACTGGTAGTCAATGTGGGTACTGGTGGTACAACGCCTGCCAATGTTACAACTGCATCCACTGCCAATATTAATGTTAATAATTTCTTATTAAATTTAGGCAACTGGTCGCAACCCGGTTCAAACCCATCGTTCGTTGTGAATAATAACTTTTCTCTTAATAGCGGTTCATTACCTAACTCGAAAGTATCATTTGTACGAGTGCTTAGCGGCAGCGGCACATCAGGTTCACCTTATGTCATAGGAGATGTCTATGGATTACAAGGCATTGCAGCATCGAATACTACAAATCCCACATTAAATGATTACTTTACTTTGAACAATTCAATTGATGCAACGGGGACAGCGACTTGGAATAACGGCGCTGGCTTTATACCGATAGGGACATCCGGCAGTCCGTATAATACTGGTACATTCAACGGCGCAGGCTACACAATTAATAATTTAACAGTCAATACAACTTCTTCAGTTGGTGGATTATTTGGTGTGGTGGGTGCTAACGCCACCATACAGAATGTTAATGTCACAGGCAATATCACTGTCACTAACGGTGGTACTGCTGAAGCCGGTGGTATTGTGGGTGATATGAGCGGCAGCAGTGCGACCCTGACTGGTTCAAGTGCCAATGTAACAGTTGTGGCGAATGGAAATAGTGCCTCATCGGATGTCGCTGCCGGCGGTCTTGTTGGTCAGATTGATAGTACGGATACGGTGACGCTATCCTCAGCAGACGGCAGTGTCATCGCTAAAAATGCTGCTAATAACTTTCCAGCTTCTGCTGGCGGTCTAGTAGGCATTTTTGAATTGGGATCAATTACAAATAGTTATTCCACAGCATCTGTGTCAGGTCCAAATTCAGGTGATGACGTGGGCGGCATTGTTGGTCATACAGGATTTGGTACTACTACTATTTCACAGGTTTATGCCTCAGGCGCAGTTTCAGGTGCTGGAGGTGCAAGTCTTGGAGGAATAGTAGGAAACTCTTCATCTAATAGTCTAACGATTCAAAATAGCATTTGGGATACAACGACAACAGGTCAAGGAAGTATTGGAACGGGTTCCATAACAAGCACGAACAACATTGGTGTTACAACAGCGAATGCAGTTCTAAAAAATACTTATACCAGTGCAAGTCCAGGTTGGTCTACTACTGCAGGCGTATCTGGTGCAATTACAAGCGCAGCATCAACAACTTCTGCTAAACCAAATTTTACTTGGTATATCATCGATGGCTACACAAGACCGATGTTATTGTCAGAATTATATAGCCCATCAGCTGGGACATATACGGTGAGCACACCGCAAGCATTACAATTAGCAAACAGTACACTAGGCGGCACTTATAATTTAGCCCAAAACCTCAATTTGTCTACTGCGTTCAGTAGCACGTCAGGAGTCTGGAATACGAATACTTCCACACCAACGGGTACGGGATTTTATCCGATTGGTCAATCAGCTGGTAGCGCAACGCCAACGGGTACGACTGAATTCACCGGCACTTTTAATGGTAATGGCTATGTCATTGATAACCTGTATGAACATTACACACTATCGACTCAACCAACAGATGAAGGATTATTTGGCGGTGTCGCAGGCAGTGCAACTCTTCAAAAAATTTCATTAACCAATGTTAATATTACTGGCACTCAAAATGTGGGTGCTTTAGCTGGTAATGTTATCGGCAGTGGCACGATCAATATCAGCAATGATTATGCGAGTGGTGCTGTTGTTTCGACTGACCCAGTAAATACGTATCAAGGAGAAGGTGGATTGCTGGGCGTGGTATTGATGAGTGGTACTGCTAACATCAGCAATGATTACACGACTGCCTCAGTAACGAATACTAGCAGCATCGGACAAACTCTGGGCGGGTTTGTGGGATTTACTCAAGGCGGCAGTACTACTGTCGCTACAAGCTATGCAAGCGGTTTAGTGACGCAAAGTGGTAGTGGCGGTACAACAGGTGGTTTTTCCGGCGCAAAGTCAACGGGTAGTACTTATACAAATGTCTTTTGGGATTCTGAAACAACTAATCAACCTACTAGTGCTGGCAGCACAGGTGCTGCTGGTTATAAAGCAATGACTACTGCACAAATGATGAATTTGTCTAATTTCACTACTCCAGGACTCGGTTTCGTGACCGCTGGTTGGACTATTACCAACACACCTAGTACTGGCACTACGCCATCGGGCACTTGGTTCATGTTCGATAACAATGGTACGCACAACCAAACGCGGCCAATGTTAGTGTCAGAATGGAATACATCGATCTATTCACCACATCAATTACAATTAGCTGGTATCGCCTTAGGTGCTAGTTATACGCAAAATGCGAACATTGATTTATCTGCTGTAAAAAATAACAAATCTGATGTTTGGGCAGGTAGCACCACGGATTTGAACGTAACTCCACAAGGCTTTGCCCCAATTGGTAATCCTGCGAACCAATTTACGGGTTCATATAATGGTAAAAATTATTCGATTAATAACTTATATCAAAACATAACATCAAATATTGCATCAGACATCGGCTTGTTTGGTGATACGAGTGGTAGTTCGATAATACAAAACATTGCTGTTAATAATGCAAATGTTACTGTTTCTAATGCTACTCAAACGGGCGCTGTCAACGGCGGTTTCAATGCTGGGATTTTAGTGGGTTCCAATAATGGCGTCTCTTCATCGATTTACAATGCGACGACGAGCGGTTCAATCACAAGTACGGTGCTTGGCGGACGTGTTGGAGGTATCGCTGGTCAAAATTCTGGTAATGGTGTCATTGCTGATGCTTTCAATAGTGCGAATGTCACAGTCAACAGTACCACAGCAGGTTTTGGAAATATCGGTGGTGCAATAGGATATGTCGCAAATGGTGCGGTTGATCAAGTTTTCAATACAGGTAATGTGTCTCTAATATCTAGTGTCAATCTAGCCTCGCAAGCTATAGAAGTTGGTGGATTAACGGGTGCAGATGCCAGCACTGGCCTTTCTGCTTTAGGCACCAGTTCAATCATGAATAGTGCAAATTTTGGTACTGTGACAACAACTGGCTTAACGAGTCCCCCGGTTACGGGAAGCGGCGGGGATTTAGTAGTTGGTGGATTAGTCGGCTGGTACTTAACACCCTCTTCATCAGACCAAATCATGAATAGCTATGCAACAGATGCAATCAATGCTAGCAATGTGACTTCTGCAGGTTCAGGTGGATTAATCGGTTGGAATAGTACTAGTATTACAGTTAATCTTACTAATCCTGGAAAGGTTACCAGTAGTTATTGGGATACCTCAACGACTGGTCTTGCCAGTAGTTCGGGTGGCGGCACTGGATATACCACTGTCTCTGGTAATTTGATGACACAATCAAATTTCACCAATTGGGATTTTGCGAATGTTTGGGGAATCATCAATAGCGCTTCTTATCCTTACCTGAAATGGTATTACACGGCAACGCCTCGCGTCATATCAGCGACTAATACTAGTGCAGCGGGTAATACAGCGGTACAAGTCATTGCGAATGGCACCAATGTTGGCAGTACATCAACAGGTAACAATGGCTTTGTTTATAACATCTTTAAGAATGGTGTCATCAGTGACAATAGCGATTTACTGTTGTATATAACGGGAGATGCATCCAATCTTGTTACCATCGCACCATCGAGTGGTGGCAGCTTATCTAATATGGCCATGTTAAATAACACACTGACCTTGGGGTATGTAAATTCATCGCAAACATTAACGAGTGCCATTTTGTCGACTGCAAAAGGATCACAATCAGCAAGTGATATTCAATATTCTGTATCAGGTAATAATTTGACGCTCTCAAATAATACATCGTTACTGATACCAACAGGCACAACTTATGGTACAACTGCTCAGCCAGCAGGTAATATAACCGCATCAGGCACCGGCAATATTACGATTAATGGCCCTCTTTTGTTCTGGACATCGGCGCTTTCACCGACATTCACAGGTAATGATGTCAATATTAGCGGCGCTATTACTGTGCCAAATGGTTTCACTACTAATTTAACAATCAGCACAGCAGATACGACGAGCAGTAATAGTAATATTTCTAGTGCGATACCATCGGGAGGGTCGTTCACGACAGTGAACTTCACAAAATCAGGAAGTGGTGGTTTAGTATTGAGTGGTGCCAATACGTATACAGGGGCAACTACCATTTCAAGCGGTACACTGCAAGTGGGTAGTACGGGCGGTCTTGGCAGCACATCAGGTGTAACGGTAAATAGCGGCGGTACTATAGCGTTCAATTTAGGCGGCGGCACCTTATTAAATACCAATACCATTTCATTAAATGGCAGCGGTGCAAGTGGTGCAAGTGGTGCGTTGGTTGGTAGCGGGAACGGGAGTACAAGTATTATTAGTAACCCCATCAGTCTATCGAGTAGTGCCACCATTGGTGCTGACCTCGGTGCTATCTTGCAATTAAATGGCGCAGTGTCAGGTGCAAATACTAGCGCTTTAACAATTGGCGGGTCTGGTGAAGTAATATTAGGCGCTTCAAACGCGTTTTTAGGCTCAACAACTATTAATAGCGGCGCTGAATTAAGCTTAGGAAACATTAATGCGCTTGGTAGTAATAGCGGTAGCTTTAGCAGTGGTGTCACTGTTAACAACGGTGGCACACTTGATATTAGTTTTTCTGGTAATAATACGTTGACTAATACTAATACGATTAATTTGAATGGACTATCTGATATTAATAATGGCACAGTTGGCGCATTAACATACTCGGGTAATAGCACGGCTACAATGAATAACCCAATTAACTTAGCAACAACAAGCGGCATTGGTGTTAATACTGCTAATACAGGCACCTTGGTATTGGGTGGTCAGATTAGCGGCTCAGGCGGTTTAACAGCTCAGAATGGAACAGTGAGTTTAACACATAGTAATACTTATGCAGGTGCAACGACAATAAACGGCGGTACCTTGTCATTAGGTAATGTTGGCGCGTTGGGTTCTTCAACCGGTATTAGTATGCCTAATTCAGGTGCAATTAGTGCAACCTTAGACCTTGCTTTCATTAACGGTACATTGAGTAACACAAATACAATTACGGCTAGCAGTGGTCGAGGCAGTCTTAATGCTGAAGCATATGGTAATGCGATTACATTCACGGGTACGAATGATGTATTAAGCAATGCAATTACTTTGAGTAACGGTACTATAGTTGGTCTTGGTGGTGCAGGTTCAGGTACCTTAAGTGGGACAATTAGTGGTACCGGTTTATTGTATGTCAATGCTGGCACGATTACATTGAGTGGCAATAATGCATCGTTGGCTGGTATTACAGATGCAGGTGCCAATAATTTTCTCACGAATATGCGTCTTTTTGGCGGTACATTAGTTCTTGCTAGTACATATACTGCTGCTCCATCTACGGTAGGCATAGAATTAGGTAATGGCACGCTATCTCCTGCCATCAGTTTAAGTAATCCTATTGCGATGGATCCTGCCACCGGCAACGTTACTCCTACTATTAATATTGGCACGAATACAATTACACTAAGTGGTGCAATTACCGATCCTGAAGCGCTTAATAATTCTGGATCAAATACCCTCAATATCAGCGGCACAACAGGCACACTCACCTTATCATCTGCTTCCAATAATTTGGCTTTAGCAGGATCGAGTAGTAGCCAAGGCGATCCTATCATTGTCAATTCAGGAACGTTAAATGTGACGAATGCCGGTGCATTAGGCCCATCAGGTGCAAATGGCAGCCCAGTCACTATTAATGGCGGTACTTTAAACATTGGCTTTAATAGCGGGTCATTAAATAATAATCAAACGATCACATTACATGGTGGCACACTTGGATTCACCGGAAACAGCAACACGGTCAGTAATGCACTAAGCTTAACTGGCAATTCAGCCATTAGCAGTGCACCTAGCACAGTCAATACTGTTAGTAGTGTGATAACAGGCTCCAGTAATTTAGCAATAAATGGTACCGGTCAGATTATTTTATCGGGTAACAGTAATCCTACTTTTACTGGCAAAACGACTCTAAATGGTGGGATATTGTCAATTAATAGTGATGCTAATTTAGGGGCATCTCCCGGATCCGCCGTTGCCAATCAATTGACATTAAATGGTGGCATATTAGATGCATATGGCAACTTCACGCTTGCTACAAACCGTGGTATTACACTTTCTAATAATTCCACGATTCAAGTAGATCCAACAATTACATTAAACTACGGCGGTATTATTGCTGGTAGTGGCCTCAATCTTTCTAAATCAGGTACAGGAACGTTAGTACTAAGTGGTCTAAATACTTACTCAGGTACAACTAGTATTCTTGCAGGTACGTTACAAAATGGCGCTAATAATGCATTAAATAGCGGCACGACTGTTTCTATCACTGGTGGTGCAACATACGATCTACATGGCTTCACTAACTCGATTAATAACTTAGTAGCTACTGGCAATGTGGTGCTCAGTAACGGCTCAACAGGCGGCACATTAACAGTCGGTGCAGGTGGCGGCTCAGTTAGTGGCGTGATTTCGGGCACTAATGGTAACTTAACGGAAAACAGCGGCACCTTGATTTTAACTAATACAAACACTTATACAGGAACGACTACCATTGGTAGTTCTGGTATCTTACAAATTGGTAATGGCGGTACAACAGGTTCACTATCATCAAGCAGCGGTATTACGGACAATGCTACGTTGAACTTTGATCTTTCCAGCTCAGGCGGCCCATATAGCTTTGGAAGTGCGATTAGCGGCACTGGCGGTGTGACGTTGCAATCGACTGGTAATATCACCTTAACTGGTTCAAGCAGCTATACTGGCGCAACAAATATTAATGCTGGGACGCTGACGATAGGGGCGAATAATGCGATCAATAGCATAACACCTGTCACCATTGGATCGACTGGAACACTTGCTCTATCTAATCATACCTTGACGGTGGGTAGTTTAGCAGGTTCATCTGGCAGCCTTGTGACATTGGGCACCGGTACCTTGACTCTCAGTGACAGCAGTGGATCACAAACCTTCCCAGGTAATATCAGCGGCACTGGCGGTTCTGTGACCTTTGCAGGCAGCAGCGGTACACAACAAACCTTTACTGGTAATAATACGTATACCGGCACAACAACAGTATCGGGCGGCACCTTGGTCATGGGTTCTTCCACTGCTATTCCACAATCACAACCCTTAGTGGTCAATGGCAGCGGTACATTGAGCTTATTCGATGGTACGAACGGACACAACCTCACAACCACATCTCTCACCGGCACCGGCAGCGTCTTCATTGAAGGTGCGACATTCACGGTTAATAATGCAAGTTCTGATACATTTGCCGGTCACATAACCGACCCAACACCTGGTAATTTTGTGAAGACGGGTGCAGGTACATTAATTTTAACGAATACCCAAAGCTATGCCGGTACCACCACCATTCAAGGTGGTACGTTACAATTAGGCATTAATAATGCATTGCCAGTCACAACGGATGTGACGATCCAAAATGCTAGTACACTTGCTTTGAATAACTTTAATCAAACGATCGACTCATTGAATGACGATGGGCTCCAAACCTTTGTGACGCTAGGCAGCGGTACCTTAACCATTGGTAATAATCCAAATATCTCAGGACAAACCGGCGCTAATCTTCCCTCTCTCTACTTTGGCACGATCTCAGGCACAGGCAGTGTCGTTAAAACAGGTTCCGGTACATTAGAACTTGCTGACCTCTTCGGATCCAATAGTTATAGCGGCGGTCTCACGGTTAACGGTGGCACGATCTTACTTGATACATCAACTTCACAAGGCACTGGCGCAGTGACTATCGGCAACGATGGCTCAGCCAGCGGCGGTACCTTGCAATTAAACGCTTCCGGTTTTGATTTGACTAACCCGATTACATTGAATAATGGCGCAACCATTCTAGAACAAAATATCCAAGGCGCTAACAATATTGATGCCAATATTAGTATTGCACCAGGTGCATCCGTCACGTTTAATGTCAATGGCAGCAATGGCGGCAGCCCAAGCACTCCAGATACCTTGACCCTGAATGGTATAAGCGGTGGTGTGATTAGCGGTACGGGTGTGACGATCACGAAAGCAGGTGTGGGTAACTTAGTTCTGGCTGGTGCCGACACCTATACGGGTACAACGACTGTGACTAGCGGCGTATTGGCAGTATCATCACCCACCTCTCTTGGTACCAGTGCAGTCAATGTGACGCTTGGTGCTACGCTCGCATTGCAAGGTCAAGGTTTCCTAAGTACATCACCGCTTGCTAATAACATCACCTTTAGTGGTGGCAGTACACTTGAAGAAGCTAATACCAGTACGACGAATAACATCATCAGCGGCAATATCACCATTGGCTTAGCGAATACCAGTGATACATTAAATGTGAATGTCGCAAACTCCGGTGAAACATTAAAATTATCGGGTGTCATTTCCGATCAAGGCGCAGCGCACCCAGGTGCAATCCTTATAAACAACCCAAGTGCTAGTAATGCTGGTACCTTAATATTAAGCGGCAGCAATACGTATCATGGCACGACAACAATTGATAACGGTATTCTCCAAGTTGCAGCGAGCAGTGCATTAGGAAATGGCGGTGCCGTCACCGTCGCAAATGGCGCAAGCTTAAATATCACAGGAACGGCAGTTACGCTCACTAATGCGCTTAACCTTGCAGGCGCTGGATTTAGCAGCAATGGCGCACTGTATGATTCAAGCACCGGCGGTAATAACCAAATCAATGGCAATGTTGCATTAAGTTCCGGTGCAAATATTGATGTGTTAAATAGCACAACGAGTTTAACGGTTAATGGTGCTATTAGCGGTACTGGCGGCTTCACAAAGATTGGTAATGGTAATTTAATCTTTGCACAAGGCAATACTTATACCGGCAATACCAGTGTCAACGTTGGTACGTTAACCATCGAAAACAACACCAGCTTAAATACAGGCACAGTGAGTGTGGCAAATGGCGCAACACTTGCATTAAAGAACTTAGGGTCAGGTCTCACAGTTAGCAATAATATCACCGCTTTATTAGGTACGGGTGTCAGTGGTGTCGGTGCATTAGAAGACGTGTCTACCTCAGGTACTGATGTTTACAGCGGTACGATTGCAATGACCGGATCAAGCACATTTGACGTCACAAATAGTGCGGCCACTTTAAACTTAACGAGTGCGATCAGTGGTACTAACTTCAACCTCACAAAGATTGGTGCAGGTACACTTGGTTTGAATGCTGTCAATACCTATAGCGGCAGCACGCTAGTGAACGCAGGTACATTAAGCATTGGTAATGCAAGTGGTCTTGGTGCAACAACAGGTGTGACAGTCAGTAATGCAAGCACCTTAAACGTTAATAATATTACCACAGCTGCAGCTAAGACACTGACCTTCTCAGGCACAGGTAACACCATTAGTGGTACGGGAACGGCAACGTATACGGGCAACATTGTGTTACCTAATACGAGCACAACCAACTTTAATAGCGGTGCTGGCAGCTTGACCTTAAGCGGTACGATCACAGGCGGTGCATCAGCAACTTTGGCTAATATTTTAAGCAATGGTTCAGGCACATTAATCCTTTCAAACGGCAGCAATGCTTACGTCGGCAATACCACGATTAGTACGGGCACATTACAACTTGGCATTGCTAATGCTATCCCAAGCACCAGTGATGTTTATATTGCATCCGGTGCAACGTTGAACATGAATAGCTTTAGTGACACGATTGGCACCATAAGTGATAATGCGTTAAACAGCGGTGGTAATGTGACGTTAAGCGGTGTATTAACGACAAGCGGCACAACCAACAGTACGTTCAGCGGCAACATTAGCGGTGCAAGCAACTTCATCAAAGGTGGCACCAATACCATCACGCTGCAAGGGGCAAATACTTACACAGGTACAACAGCCGTTAATGGCGGCACATTGATCTTAGCAAGCACTGGTGCAATTGGCAGCGCAGCGAACTTCACTTCCAGCATGACAGTCGCTAGCGGCGCAAGCTTACAATTAAATAACTTCACGACACCCAACACTATTCCATTGACGATCAGCGGAAACGGTGTGGGTGGTTCACCTGGCGCAATTTATGAATTCACCAACAACAGTCCTGCACAAGTGACCTCCACTTGGAATGGTGCTGTGACATTAGGTGCAGATAGCACAGTCGGTAACTCACAACCAGGCGATACATTAATATTTGGCAGTGCAATTAATGGTGCCCATCAATTAACAACTTCAAGCGGCTATATCCAATTTAATGCAGCAGTGGGTGGCACGACACCTTTAACTGCCTTAGTTGCCAATGCTAAATCCATCATCGATGGCGGTGCTATTACCACATCCGGTTCACAAAGCTACAATAACGTTGTGACTATTGGTGCTGATACAACGCTTACGAGTAATGCAGGTGGTAACATTGCATTTAACTCCTCAGCAACAGTCGATAGCACCAATGCAACAGCACGCACATTAAATGCAACAGTCACAGGCGGTGCAGGCGCCATTACCTTTAATGGTGTAGTTGGCGGCACGAACCCATTAAATGCATTCAACTTGACGACATCGGGAGTGAAGACGTTAGCAGCAAATGTAACGGCTGCCACATTGAATAGTAATGCAGGTGGTGGCACGACGATTTCTGGCAGCACAATCAAGACTTCTGGCCTACAAACTTATGGTGATGCAATTACCTTAGGCGCTAATGTCACCTTGTTGTCAACAGGCGGTGATGTAGAAGCAAATAGCACGATCGCTGGCGGCGGTAACACGTTAACGATTAATAATGCCGATACGACTATCGGCAATGGCAGCACGAATAGCTATGTGACAGGTGCAATCAGCAACTTAACAGCCTTTACGAAAGCAGGTGTCGGTGCATTGACTTTAGATAGCAATGCAAGCACTTACACAGGTACAACGGCTATTCAATCAGGTACCTTAGTGATTTCACAATTAGGGGTCGCTAGCAGTCAAAGCTCGCTTGGTAATGCAGCATCTGCTATCACATTCGGCTTGAATGGCAGCGGTAATGCAGCGACTTTAATCGATAACGCTAGCACGACAGACACAGCATCACGTACACTCAGCATGGTTAGCGGTTATACTGGTGCTGCAACAGTTGACATGAATGGCACCGGCACTTTAAGTCAAACAGGTGCAGTCACAAATAGCGGTTCTGGCACACTCACCCTCGAAACGACCAATACTGGCGGCTTTAATTTAAGCGGCACCATTACAAATGGCGGCAATTTACTCGACTTCATTACCAATACTGGCACCATGCAAGTTAATGCGCCAGGTTCAATCACCGGTTCCGGTAACTTGCAAAAAGATGGCAGCGGTATTTTAGCCTTGAACAGCATCACCAGTAACTACACTGGCACAACCACAGTTAATGCAGGTACCTTGCAAGTGGCTCAAGCTGCAATTGTGACGAGTGCAAGCTCCATTGGTAATGCAGCATCGACGATTACAGTTGGCAGCGGCAGCAATGCAGCAACGTTAGATTTCACGTCATCCGGTACTGACAGTACATCACGCGTCATTCAAGCAAGCGGCAGTGGCGGCGCAACAATTGAAATGGGCGGGACAGGTGCTGAAACATTAAATGGCAATATTACTAACACGAGCACACCGTTGACCATTGCAACAATTAACACCGGTACATTGACAGTTGCTGGCAATGCAGCAAATGGCGGTCAAACATTAACGTACAATGCAAATACCGGTCAAATTACTGATTCTGGTTTCATCACCGGCACTGGTGCACTAAGTAAAATCGGTACAGGCACCCTCACAATCACAGGTGCAAATAGCGCTGGTAATAGCGGCTACTCAGGCGGCACAACCATTTCAGCCGGTATCTTAGAAGCAAATAATAATAATGCACTCGGTACAGCAGGCGTCACAGTAAATAACGGCGGTACATTAGAAATTGATAATGTCACGATTCCAAGTGCAAATACTGTGTCAATTAATGGCAATGGCGCAGGTTCGCCAACACTTGGCGCACTGTTAGGTAATGGTGCAAACAGCATATTACAAGGCAATGTGACAGTCAGCAGCGCAAGTCAAATTGATGCCAATAGCGGCGATACATTAAATCTCCAAGGAACAGTTAATGGTGCCAATGCATTGACCTTGGGCGGTACCACGGCAACAGGAACAGTCGAATTCTCAGGTGTGGTGGGTGGCGGCACTGCATTATCAAGCTTAACATCCAATGCACCAACTAAGATCAATACAACGAGCATCACCACAAGCGGTACACAAACTTACAACAATCCAGTAACGTTGCTGGCAACCACTGCATTGAATACAACGAATAACAACATCGCATTTAATAGCGGTGCAACCATTAATGGTGGATTTGGATTAACAGCAAGCGCAGGCACAGGTACGGTAACTTTAAATGGCACGGTTGGCGGCACCACCCCATTAAGTTCCCTCACATTGAATTCTAACGGCAGCATTGGCGCCGCCAGTATCATTACGACAGGCGCACAAAATTATAATAACCCAGTGACATTGACAGCGGCTAATACGGCTGTTGAAGCCAACGGTACAATCAACTTCGTAAACACCGTTACAGGCAATTCAACCGTATTAGCCTTACAAGATAATGCAGGTGTCTACACAGGCCCTGTGATCTTTGGTGGTAATGCATCGTTACAAGGCTTAACAACGTTTGCATTTGCTTACCCGATCACCTTTGATGGCACATCCAATACCTTTACCAACGCAGTGACATTTAACAATACAGGTGCAACACAATTAGGTAAAGATACAAGTACGACATATCACTTTGCATTCAATGGCGGTTTAACAAGCGCTGCAAGCAGTAACATCCAATTAGATAACGCAGCAATTACCACAACTGGTAATGCAGTTAACTTGTCAGCAGGCAGCACGAATGTAGCAGGGTCAAACGCAACTGATTCGATTGCAACATCAGGCGGTGCGATTACGTTAGGAACGACAACAACATCCAGCAACACCAATAGCTTATCGCTCAATGCAGGCGCTGCTGCCATTACCATTAGTTCAAATGGTGCAATTGGCACAAGCGGCACACCATTCTCAAGCTTTAGCGCGACAAATAGCGGCGCTAACAATATTAGTCTTGCTAATAGCATCTTTGCAACAAACGACACATTAACAGCCGGCAGCAATATCAATCAAACCAGCGGCATCTTACAAGGCACGAACTTAACAGCAAATGCAGCCTCTGGTATCACCTTAAATGACAATAACGTTGAGACCAATGTTGCATTCAGTAATACAACAAGCGGCAATGTAAGCTACAACAATAATGCGGCATTGAACATCGGTGTCAGCGGCAGCGGCATCACACAAAACGGCGGTAATTTAACAATTACCACACCAGGTGCTTCAAGCTTTGCTCTCACGCAAAACGCACCGATTAGCGTGTCTGGTACTTCATCATTTACTGTTGGTTCCGCACCGATCACATTAACCAATGGCAGCAATGCGTTTACGGGAGCTGTGAGTGTCAATAATAGCGGTACGAATGATGTGCAATTAACCAATAACGGCAATTTGATCATGGCGACAAGTTCAGTAGGCCGAAACCTCATATTAAGCAATCCAGCAGGCACCATTACACAAACGGGCGGATTAACGGCATCTGGTTTAGACATCGGTGCAAGCGGCACGGTCACCTTAACTAATGCAAATAATGCTATTGGTACCTTAGCTGCAAACATAACGGGTACGGGCAGTAATATTTCATATACCAATGATACAGCATTAG